>Ga0182024_10003129_pt1 | contig 39908 bp, 33 predicted proteins | sample P32metaG_FD_120480 | JGI IMG/M metagenome (GOLD analysis project Ga0182024, IMG submission 120480) | Permafrost microbial communities from Stordalen Mire, Sweden - P3-2 metaG (Illumina Assembly) | ecosystem: Environmental > Terrestrial > Soil > Wetlands > Permafrost | place: Sweden: Stordalen...
GCTTCGATCTTCACGACCGCGCTTGGCACCGGGGGCTCGACAACAATCGGACCCAGTTGTTGGCGGCCATCTTCAGTTACCAAATACTATTGCGATACAATCGAACAAGAGGACACCACAACGGCCAGCTTCAATGGATTCTCGACACGCTGTAATTCCCGGACGGCCTCGGGCAAGCCAGCAGTGGCACCCAGCGCGTCTGATTGGCGATGGTCGAGCGCAGGGTGGTACGAAGGTTGTATTCAAGGCGCGCCTCTGGCGATTGATTTGATTCCGGCAGAGTGGCTGAGTGGATGATGGTCTGTCTGTTGGTTGTTCGCTGGGGGCTCGGCGGCACTCGTCCCCAGCCACCCGGGCGGATTTTTAAGACCTGGGGGCTCACTGCGTTCGTTCCCAGCCACCCAGTGCCACAGGCCACCCGGTATAGACTGCGCAGAACTGGGGGCTTGGCGGCACTCGACACCAGCCACCCGGCGCTGAGTTGTGGGATTACTAATCAACCAGTCCTTTTCTCTTGAGGATTCGCTGCACACATTTTTCAATCCTTGACTGGCGGGTTTTGGATTGTTTGGCTGCGGAAAAATGCAGGAGGTATGCTCTTTGCCGTCCCGGGGTCAAAGCACGAAAGGCAGTTTTCAAGGCAGGGATTTTATCGAATTTATTCTGCAGTTCTTCCGGGATAGGGCGCTGGGTAATTTTTTTTAGTCTCACTTTCAAGCCGGCTTTTTCGACTGCGATGGCTTCGTCAATGTAGGCTTTCAAGATGGGCTCGCGCTCGACGATTTGCTCGACATTGGTGAACCGAATAAAACGCGTTGCCTGGGTATGGGGCCCTGGTTTGACCAGAATACGCTTGGCATCTTTTAACAAAGCGCCTTTGATAAAACTGAGCACGCAGCACTGTTTGAAGCCGCTGATGATGAGTACGTTACTTTTCTGAAACGTGTAACAAGGCTGACGCCACTTCAATTCTTCGGTGAGCTGGCTACGAAGAACGATCCTTCTCAATTCCGCCATTTCTTCCTGCCACTTTTTGGCTCTCCTTAAAAAGGCGTCAATCTTAGGATTCTTTTTGTTCATTGATTGATGCCTTAGCCGTAAATCCTGTTTCCTAACCTCACCCTCGCGCAGAATACTGCTGGTCAGTGACTTTTTCCAGCCACTCCACTTGCTTGCCGTCGATCTGTTCCTGAATGGCGATGTGTGTCATCGCGGTGGTTGGTGCGGCGCCGTGCCAGTGCTTTTCGCCGGGCGGAATGAGCACCACGTCGCCCGGATGGATTTCTTCGACAGGGCCGCCCCAGCGCTGAGTTAAGCCGCAGCCCGCGGTGACAATTAAAATCTGGCCAAGCGGGTGCGTGTGCCACGCTGTCCGAGCGCCGGGTTCGAACGTCACGCTATTGCCGTTCGCCCGGGCTGGGGCGCCGGACTGAAACAACGGATCGAGCCGCACGGTGCCGGTAAAATACTCCGCCGGCGGTTTCACCGACGGTTGCGAGCCACATCGTTTGATTTCCATTTTTCAGCTCCTTCAAGCTATACGGGCGCCATCCATATCATATTTCCGGCGTCCTATTTGCTGCTTCCAATTGCAGCACCATTGTCCGACGGCAATTTCAAATCGGCCGTCGCTCCGTCCATGTATTTCAGAACGTCTGGCAGCCAATCGGTCGTGAAATTCGGATAATGATATTGCTCCATCGAAACCGGAATAACCTTAAGGTTCTTAAAACCGTCCATTTTGTACGCCGCCATGGCCGCCTTGGCACCCTCCGAATCGTCTACCTGCCCAACCACCAGCGGATGCGTCCGCGCTAGTAATCCCTGCGCCATCTCCAGCCGCGGCGTTTGCGGATTATAGAACCCACCTCTTGCCACCGGCGCACGCCGATACAACAACAGACTATTGGCCGTAAAAGTTCCGGTAAACACTTCGGGATAAAACAATCCCATGATGTTCCCGACCGCATACATCTTGCCATCCGCGTCGACCCAGTCCTGGCTGCCGAAAATGTAAACCCGCTTCGGATCGATCTTATACATGTGCTGCATGTTGTATGCTGCATCCAGCATTAAGCCTGACCGCTTCCACCACGTATCCAAATACTCCTTTGGCACCACCAGCGCCACATTCGCATCGGCCAGTTGCGGCAAAATCGCCGGCGGAAGTGAATCGGCATGCTTGTAAAGCGCCAGCACAATTAATCCCATCGGCTTGGCCGGATCGTATTTTTCCGGCACATAAACCCACCAACCTTCCTTCGACAAATCATAATCCTGCAAATTCTCCATCTTCTCGCCTGGGTTAAGCACCTTAAGCCGCTTGGCGAGCGACTTGATCTCGCTGAGCGGACTTCGCTCAGTAAACGTCGTCTCGAAGCCTCCGGTGTGCACATCATCGGCCCGCAACAGTCTATGGGCCGACAGTGGGCAGGCAGTTAGAGTGGCCACACATGCGATTTGAATCAGCCAGCGCATAGCACGGTCTCCCATTTCATTGTGCAGATCGACTTCAACCCTCCCCGAAACATACCAGTACCCCGCCATTTTGACTATCTGCCCTCCGGCATACCCATTGGACCTTTCTTTCCACTTGCATCGATCACGAATACCGAGCACAATCAGGGAGCAGGTGGCAGGCGATTGCAAGGCGGCAAGTCCGCCGCGAGGACCCAGGGGAGGCAAGTAGAGAAAAGACCGGATGCAGAAGAAGTGGTGGCGTACGTCGTGCCAGGATACGACGCAATTGTTACTCGCCAACTCCTTCACGGGCATGCAATCGTATTACGATGAACTTGGGATAAGTCCGTCCGCCACGGCGGAGGAGATCAGCGCCGCTTTTCGGCAGCTTGCCAAGAAGTACCACCCGGATTTGAACATCGGCCGCGAGCACGAAGTTCTGTCGCGATTTGTTCGGGCTCACAAGGCATACGATTTTCTTTCCGATCCTGCACGCCGCGCGAAGTACGACGAGCAATTCGACTCGTCACGCCATTGGGGCAGTCCGCCGCCATCGCCCGTGTACGAAATCCAGCCGCTCGAGGAATTCCAGGTGCATCCCTCGTCACTGCAGCCGGCGATAACTCTGCCCAGAATCCGCCGCCGCCTTGATCCTGAGGTTCGCAAGCTAATTATTTTTATAGCCACCTGTGTCGCCGTGGCCGCAGCAATTGTAGTCCTGGCCACCTGAGTTTTCATCCAAGAATCAGGCCGCTCGTCTGGTATAATATCAGGCTCGACGCACGCCTCGGGCACCGTTCTCCTGGAGCAGATGGTTCGATGGCAATCGAGCGCAGTACGCTAGCTACAGCCTACCGCCCACCAGCCATTTCGCTGTATACTGTCGCCAGCACTCAACCACATTTTTAACCCAACGAAAGACCACCATGGCAAAAAGACGAGCAGCAAAGCGCCGCGCAGCGAAAAAGGCAGGAAAACGTCGACCGCTTAAGAAAATTGTTGCCCGCGCGAAAGCCGGCGCTAAAAAACGCCGCGCCCGCCGTGTGAAGCGCCGCGAAACCGTCGTCGAAAAAGTAAAACATCTGATCGGCCTGGAATAGCGCTCTCCCCGGCCAAAATCCGCAGCACACTCAAACACGGACCCGCTGCCATAAGCGGTTGCGGGCGGTTGTGCTTTAATAAGCCCTACGCCGTGAAATGTAGGACTGGCGGAATGCCACACGCGGAGCTATTTTTGAATCGATGGACGAAAACAGCCCAAATCTGCCCCCCGGCAAGCTTGAGCCGGCTGCCATCGGGCCCGCAAGCTTAGCCGGCGACTCTTTGCATACGCCACGCAGGGCTAATGCGAGCCCGATTTTGCCAAAGGAATTCCAACGGCTGCTTGGCCGGTCGGTGGCGCTGCCGTTGGCGCTGGCATTTTTAGTCGGCGCAATTTTCGTCTGGCAAGTGACCATGCTGCTGTCGGCCGATGAACGGGTAGAGCAATACGACACGATCATCGACGAAGCGAACCAAGTGCTATTGCTGATGGTCGATATGGAAACTGGAATACGCGCCTATGTCATCACATCGGATCAAAAATTCCTGGAGCCCTACGACAAGGCTGAAAAGCCGCTCGAAGCCGATCTAAATGATCTGAAAAGAGAACTTGGAGGAAAGCCGGTTGCTTCGAAACTTGTCGACGAAATTATCGATCGATCAAAGCAATGGATCGAATATGCCGAATCGGTCAAAGCATTGGTGGGGCAGGGTAACCAAGCTCAAACATTTGTGAAGACGGGTGCAGGCAAGCAATTGATGGACTCGGTTCGCGAGTCGGTCCGGACTTTGGTGGGCGCGGAAACCAGCCTGCGACAACAGCAATCGCACACGGCACGCATCACGGCGATTGTCGTGCTGGCTTCGAGCATTGGCATTTGCATGCTGGCGGGCATCGTCGCCGCTTTTCTGGTGCGCAAGCAACTGTTGGCCGTGGCCGGCACTTACAGCCGGGCGCTCAAAATCGCGCAAGACAGCGAACTCGTAAAAACTCAATTGCTGGCCAACGAACGGGCGATGCGCAGCGCCGCGGAACATGCCAATCGGATGAAGGACGAATTTCTATCGAACCTTTCTCACGAATTGCGCACGCCGCTGAACGCCATTTTGGGCTGGGCTCAGTTACTCCGGCGCGGCATGCAAGAGCCACAGGAAGTTTCGCAAGGCTTGGAAACCATCGAGCGAAACGCCCGCATGCAAACACAGTTGATCGAAGATTTGCTGGATATGAGTCGGATCATTTCAGGCAACATTCGCATCGACATTCAGCGCGTGTCGCCGGTTAGTTTTATTGAGGCAGCCATCCGCACGATTCAACCCGGGGCCGATGCCAAAGGAGTCCGCATTGAACAGATGCTCGATCCGCTGGCGGGACCGGTTTCCGGCGATCCGGCCCGGCTCCAGCAGATTATGTGGAACCTGCTTTCCAACGCCGTGAAATTCACGCCCCGAGGAGGCAAAGTGCAAGTGGTGCTGGAACGGGTGAATTCGCACTTGGAAATTACGGTGGCGGATACAGGGCAAGGGATTTCGCCAGAATTCTTGCCGTATGTTTTCGATCGTTTTCGTCAAGCCGACGCCAGCACGACCCGAAAGCATGGCGGCCTGGGCTTGGGCCTGGCAATTGTCAAACAACTTGTGGAACTACACGGCGGCAGCGTGCGGGTAAAAAGTGCCGGCGAAGGAATGGGATCGTCGTTTATCGTGCACCTTCCGCTGACGGTGATTCATCCGCCGGCGGAACCAGAAGATCGATTTCATCCCAGGACACCATCGTCAGAGCCACAGACAGTTCGGCCCGTTCGTTTGGACGGTATTAGCGTGCTCGTGGTGGACGATCAAACCGATGCATTGGATTTGATTCGGCGCGTCCTGGAAGATTGCGGTGCAAAGGTGATTACCTCCTCTTCAGCCGCCGAAGCACTCGTGATTTTGGAGCGCGAGAAGCCGGCAGTCCTGTTGAGCGATATCGGCATGCCGGAAATGGACGGCTATGAATTTTTGAGAAAGGTGCGATCGCTGGGCGCCGACCGCGGCGGTCAAGTGGCGGCAGTTGCGCTAACGGCGTTTGCTCGCTCGGAAGATCGAACCAAAGCGCTGCTTTCCGGCTTTATGGTTCACGTCACGAAGCCGGTGGAACCGACGGAACTGGCAGCGACGATTGCTGCAGCGGCCGGTCGGATTGGTGATCCTGGTGTGAATTGACAGCCCGGCTTTGAACCCATGAAAGTGACCGGCACGAATCGCAATGCCGCCCAACCGGTGCTTCGCGGAAATCTAGCGGATTTCCGCGGCTTCGGCCATGAAGCGACGAATGTTGCGCTGCGTTTCGTTGTCGAACTCTTCGGCGAATGTCGTCGGACTGCAGAAAACGAATCTCAAACCAAGCAGCGTGTAAGACGGAATGACTTCCAGGTCGTCGTAGAATTCCCGGGCGATGCGCCGCAATTCCCAAAGGCGGTGCCAGGGGATGCCGGCGATATCGTGATGTTCTACGTGAAGCCCGGCATTAAATGTCAGCAGGTTGATAATCCGGCCGTAGTTCGAGGCCGACGGTTGATATCGCCGCATGCCGTGAAAATGCGAAATACCCAGCACAATGCCGAGCATCAGCGGGTGCATGAAACCGGTCATGAATGCTTGGGCCGCCATCAAGTATACGAGCGGCTTGAGGCCGGCCCACACCGCGCTGCTGCCAATTAGGCCGCCGCTGCTTGCGCCATACCAAAACAGCAGACCACACATCGTGAAGTTCAATACCGGATAAATTACGGCCCATAGTTCAATACCATCGCGCCGATAGCCGCTGATCAAATGCTGATCGGCCAAGATGGCCAGTGTTCGATCGCTCGGTTTCACTCGGCCGCAAATTAAGTCGGTCGTAAAATAGCAAGCTAGCCCGCTCAGGCTGCGGAAGATTTGCATGATGATCATCATGAGCGAGTACGGAAAGAACATGGGCGATAGGATGCGCGATTGCAGAAAGAACGTGCGCCGGCGAGTGATAAAATCTTTCTTCGCACCCATGTCGCTGTGATGGGTTAGGTGCTCGGCCCACCATGTGTGATGGCCCGATAGAAACATAGGCAGCGATGTGAAGGTAAACGTCACGCGATTGGCAAACGTCTTTTTAAAGATCAAATTGTGATTGCACTCGTGGGCCAATTGGAACAAGCAAACATTGAGCATCGAGCCAAACACCCACGCCAGAGCAATTACTCCCCACCACGGAGCATGCGCCGATGTGGCGGCCAGCGCCACTTGCGCCCCGCTGCACAGCAGGCAAAACAAAGCAGTGGCCGGAGAATGGCCGAACAACTTGCGAACTTCGGGATGCGCACGCAAGATGCCCCGAGCGCGATCGCGGTGCCAAACGGCTTCCGGCTTTTCGTCATCGGGCACTCGATCGAGAATGTCGACTTCGAAACCAGGAAACACCGGTGCGGCGCTGCCTAAAACCCGGAGGTGAAATCTGGGACGGAAGCGCCGCGACGCCTGCGGATTGGGTGCCGTAGCCGGCTGAGTTTGCGTGGCGGCAGCCATGAAAAGAAAACAATGGGTAGAACTGGGGAAATGGAGACCCAGCTAATGGAATCCGCATCCTAAACCATGGACCGGGGGGATTTCAATCATCCCCGATAGAATTGCTGAATCTGAAAGTGTCGGCCGGGTGTCGCCTTTTTAGCCGGTCGGATGGTGCTAAAGTCGGCTACGCTTCAGCAATCGCTGCAAGCGGCGCTCTAGCGGGGTGTTGCGCGAAAACTTTTCGGCTCTTTTCAGCCATCGTCGCGCCGCTTGCGGCCGGCCGGTTTTGCGATATGAACTGCACAGATACAAGCACATTTCGTATTGATGGGGATGCCGCCGATTTATCCGCAGGGCCCGAAGGTAGCAGGGGATAGTCCGGTCCATTTTGCCGCTGGCATCGAGCATGGTTCCTAAGCGGAACCATAAAATGGCATCGTGCGGATGTTGTTCAGACAATTCCTTGAGCAGCAAGATTGCTTCCCGCCGCCGCCCGGCCTTTTCCAATCGTAAAGCGGACTTGAATGCTACGGACCAGGACGGCCGTCGTCTGGTAGAAACCAAACTGCGTGATGAACGGGGCACTGATGTACCGTCCCGGTAACTAGGCAGCAGGAAATCTGCCGGCTGAATTCGCTACTCGACATTGCTGCGTACATCGGACAACGTTTGACCGGGCGCCAATTGGAATCCGTATTCGTTTTTCACTTGCTTGAGCCAAGCGGGCGCCAAGCCGGCATTTTCTTCGGCTCCGATGGCAGCGTAAGGAATCCACGCGATATCGCTTCCCATTTTGGTCATGAATTCCTGGCGCAAGTCATCGAGCGGCGGTTCTTCGCTTTCGACTTGGACCACATAGTATACCGTTTGAGGTTCATTGCTAGCGACGCCGATTTCGCTAGGACTCAGGGCAAAGACTGCCTTCATAAAATCGTTGCCAGCCTGCTGGACGCCGGAAAGTGCCGTCAGACGCGGCTCGCCGGAGGCTTGCGCGATCGGTTGCGTAAGCCAACTGAACGATCCAATCGTGCTGACCGGAGTGCCTGGAATGTTGCGAAACGTTTCCTTCAGCGTTTGTTTAAGCTTGCGCGCCTGGGCAGCATCTTCATCGGCCTTGGCCAATGCCGGTTTGCGCGCCTGGATGATTTTCCACGCCAGCGTGACCTGGGCCTTGATTTCATCCAATGGCGGTGTGTGCGCTGCTTCGTCGGATGTTTTCCACCACAGATATCGGCTGTTGTCGTTGTCGACCGTCCGCTGCGGCTGATACATGGCCAGCGTCGGTTGCGAGCTGGCATCCAATGCGAAGGCCGTGCGTGCAAACGGTTGCGCGTTATATCGCTGACCGGTTAGCGCCGCAACCGAGCTGTCCAGCACGCTCAAAGTGTACGATTTTCCGATGTCGGTGCTGCTGACCGCCTGCTGCTGCGAAATTGTGTCGGTCTCTTTCGCCTCTAAACCATACGATTTGGTCAGCGCTGCCAGATCTGGTGCTTCGGGCTTTTTGGCGCTTTTATTGCCACGGCTTACCGCGGCGCGATAATTATCGAGACTGCGAGTATATTGATCGAGTTGCAATTCGACGGCCGAGAATGCTGCGTCGACTTGCTCGTCGACTTTCTGCTGAGCGAGCCGATCGCGGATGACTTTGGTGACCTTGCTTAGCGGCTCGTATTCGACGGGCGCAGATGTCTGGGCGTCCGACGACTTTGCGTCCGGCGTCTTGGCGTTGGCGTCTGATGTCTTCGTGTCCGCCGTCTTGGCGTCTGATATCTTGGGAGGTGACGAATTATCGGCTTTCATGTCAGCCGATTTGGCTTCAGCTTTGGATGCTGGAACGGCTGATTTCTGTGCGGGCGGCGCGGGCGGCTGATCGGCTAGCGCCAGAAGTTCGCCGTCCAGCGAATCGTTGGGGTGCGTTGCGGCACCCTCACCCCGACCCTCTCCCAAAGGGAGAGGGGGAGGAGAATCGCTGGATTGTTTGCCATCCGCCGATTTCTTGTCACTCGATTTTTTATCGTCCGATTTTTTGGCGTCGGGCTTGGCAGCGCTGGGTTTTGAGGCCGCCTTACTGTCGGATGACTTTACATCGATGGATTTTTCTGCCGATTTCTTATCGGCGGCTTTCGAAGCGGACGATTTCGTCTCGTCGGATTTCTTATCTGTCTCCGACTTGGCTGGGCCGGCGCCGGTTTCTGTTTTGCTTTCGGATTCGCCAGTGGACGGCAAGTCGGGAAGGTTGGTTTTCTTGAACTCGTCCTTGTGCTCGTCGTAGTAGTCTTTGATTTGCTGGTCGGTGATCTTGGGCGATTCGGCCGCCAACATTTTGTCGTAGTCGGCTTTTACATATTGGAACTTTGCCTTGAACGGATGGCGGAAGCCGGGTGTTGGGCTGGCGGCCTGCGGTTCGACATTTTTGTATTGATCGTAGAATTTCTGTAGCTCCGCGGCGCTGGGATCGGGAATTTCGCCGACGAAACTTTCCACCGGCAACGCCATGATTTCTGCGGTAACTTTGCGGTTAAGCCGGCAGAAATAATCCCAGCGATCGCCCGGGGTATCGCCTCGGAACATGAAAGTTCTGCCGTTGGTGCGAATAAACAACGGAGAAAAGGCTTCTTCCGCGTACCTGGCGGCTAACTCGTTTCGCAGTGCATCAAATAAATCAGCCTGGCTAATCTGGTTGGTCCGCCCCTGCATTTGGCGCACGATGGCCGCCAATGTTTCGGGGCGCAACCGGTCTTGGGTAAAGTTGCGGATTGCTTGATTTACCATTTCGTCGCTGATGACGATTCCTAACTGCTGCGCTTTTTTCTCCAGAAGCATCGCTTCGACAATTTTTTCTTCCGAGTTTGGAAAAAGCCGTTCGAGAATCTCCGGCAAATGCTGCTGCACCATGGGATCGGGATTCGAACTCAAAATTGCCTGCGTTAAAAACTGCTTGACCAATTGCCGCGAATTCTTGCGGTTTTGCAGATCACTCTTATGAACCGTGCCGTAGTCCCAGGTAAACACCTCAGGATCTTCTAGCTTCCCGCCGCTGCCGCCCATCTGCGTACGACCCAAAAACACAAAGGCAAACATCGTTAAAATGGTAAGCGTTACCATCCAAGCCTTTTGATTTTTGCGAAACGTGCGGAACGGACTGGCCATGTGGAATTTGTCCTAACAAAGAGAGAAGCGAGCAAGGCCGACGAGGGCCTATATGCTCATTTACGCAACCGCAGCCGGACTGGTCGCAAACCAAACATGCCTTGACAACCGGCAGGCCGAGGTTGTATGCGAATAGTGCGGCGCCAACTTATTAACATTCAATTTCGGAGAAGCCGATTGTAGCGCGACACGACGTAAATGCAATCCCAGTCGGGCGCAGCGACGAATTTGACGGCCCTGGTGGGCGCGAATTATTGACATGGTGCCAAGTCATGCTCGCGGTGTGTAAGCCGTGGCGTTCGCCTAAATCGCATAACTTTCTGGATTGACGCGCATACAATCGGCTGACGGATAAGTGCCATCGAATTGGTTCGATCGTATTGGTTGTAGCGGATAATTGCCCGTAGAAGGTCACTTAACGGCTGTCGGCCTTCAAATATCCCATACTTCCCAGACACGCTGGTTTTACATCTAATCTGCGAGACTGTATGGCGAAAAAAGCAACACGTAATGGGAAAAGCCTGGTGATTGTCGAGTCGCCGGCCAAGGCACGGACGATCAGTAAGTTCCTGGGCCGCGATTTCACGGTTGAGGCCAGCATTGGCCATATCCGCGATCTGCCGCAAGGGGCGAAGGAAATCCCATCTGAATATAAGGACCAAGCCTGGTCGCGGCTGGGCGTGAACGTCGAGCACGATTTCGCTCCGCTTTATGTCATCCCGCACGGCAAAGCTGCGCAAGTGAAAAAGCTTCGTGGGCTGATGAAAGATGCCAAAGACTTGTATCTGGCAACGGACGAAGATCGCGAAGGGGAAGCCATCAGTTGGCATTTGAACGAAGTGCTGAAGCCGAAAATCCCGGTACATCGTTTGGTGTTTCACGAGATCACCAAACAGGCAATTCACGATGCGCTCGAAAAACCGCGCACTATTGACCAAAATTTGGTTCAGGCTCAAGAAACGCGGCGAATTTTAGATCGGCTGTATGGATACGAGGTGTCGCCGCTGTTGTGGCGGAAGGTGCGACCCAAGCTTTCGGCCGGCCGAGTGCAAAGCGTTGCAGTGCGACTGATTGTGGAGCGCGAACGGCAACGGATGGCGTTTGTGGCGGCAACGTGGTGGGATTTGCTAGGCACGTTCGCGAACGCAGCGGGTAAACAATTTGCCGCCACGTTGATTTCCGTGAACGGCAAGCACATTCCGGCCGGAAAAGATTTTGATTCGGCAACCGGAAAAATCAAAGATAGTTCGCTGCTATTGCTTGACGAGCAACAAGCCAACGATTTGACCCAGCGGTTGCGCAGCGCTGAATTTCGCGTGAGTGCGCTGGAAGTGAAGCCCTACACTTCGCGTCCCTATCCGCCGTTTACGACCAGCACGCTGCAGCAAGAGGCCAACCGCAAACTTGGATTCACGGCGCGCCGCACCATGCAGGCTGCCCAAAGTTTGTACGAAAATGGCCACATTACCTACATGCGAACCGATTCGACGAACTTAGCCAGCGTAGCCATTGAAACAGCCCGCAGCTTGGTGTCGTCGCAATATGGTGCCGAATACGTGCCCGAAAGCCCGCGAGTGTATTCCACAAAAGTGAAAAACGCACAGGAAGCGCACGAGGCCATCCGGCCGGCCGGGCACCCGTTCGATTTTCCAGAACAATTACGCGCCGCATTAGGTCCGGACGAATTCAAGCTATACGATCTGATTTGGAAGCGCACCGTGGCCAGCCAAATGGTCGATTGCCGCGGTCAGAGAATTACGGTAACCGTTGCCGGCGGCGGTGCAGAATTCACAGCCGGCGGAAAAACCATTGAATTCCCCGGTTATCTGCGAGCATATGTGGAAGGCTCCGACGATCCGGAAGCCGACCTGGCCGATCGCGAAGCCATTTTGCCGGCGCTGGAACAAGGTGAAAAACTGAATCTGGCCGAGGCCGGTCTGGAGCCAAAAACTCACACCACGCAGGCACCCGGTCGGTTCAGCGAAGCCGCACTTACGCGGGCCTTGGAGGAATTGGGAATTGGCCGACCCAGCACGTACGCCAGCATTATCGACACCATCCAGGCGCGCAATTATGTTTTCAAAAAAGGCGGCGCTTTAGTGCCCACTTGGACAGCCTTCGCCGTCACGCAGCTGCTGGAAAAGCATTTGAAGGAACTGGTGGATTACGGGTTCACCGCGCAAATGGAAGACGATTTGGACGCCATCAGCCGCGGCGAGAAAGCGCAGCTCGATTATTTGCGGACCTTTTATTTCGGCAATGGTCAGCCGGGCTTGAAACAGCATCTGGATAAAAAGACCGATGAGATCGACGCTCGCGATGTAAGCCGCATATTACTTTCGCATTCCAAGGGGGAAGAACCGTTATTTGTGCGCGTGGGCCGCTACGGACCGTTTATCGAACAAGGCGAACAGCGTGCTTCGCTGCCCGAGGGCTTGACGCCTGAAGAGCTCACCTTGGAAAAATGTCGCGAGCTGTTTTCCCATGCTTCGCAGGCCGACGAGCCGCTGGGCGTTTGTCCCGACACCGGCAAGCCCGTATTTTTGAAAGTGGGTCGGTTCGGTCCCTACGTGCAGCGCGGCACCCCCGACGATGAAGAAAAACCTCAGAATGCATCGCTGCTGAAAGGCATGACGCCGGATACCGTCGATTTGGCCACTGCTTTAAAACTGCTTACTCTGCCGCGAAATTTGGGAACCCATCCGGACAACGGCGAAACTGTCACGGCATTCAACGGGCGGTTTGGGCCGTACATTAAGTGCGGCGAGGAAACGCGGTCGCTGCCGGCCGGTGTTTCGCCTTTGGAAGTCACGTTTGCCGAAGCGCTGGAATTGCTGAAGCAACCCAAGGCCGTGCGCCGTGGATTTGGTGCGAAAAAAGAACCGCTCAAGGTGTTCGATCCTTCGCCGGTCACTAAAAATCCGGTGCAATTGCTCGACGGCCGGTATGGACAATATGTGACCGACGGGGTGACCAATGCTTCGGTGCCGAAAAATACCGCACCTGAAGAAATCACATTTGATTTTGCCGTGCGGCTGTTGGCCGAACGCGCCGCCGCCGGCCCCTCGAAGAAGAAAGCGCCACGTCGCAGCGCCGGACGCCGGGCGACATCAAAATCGGCCTAGTATAAATCGGCGTGGCTCGATCGCGCCTGCTGATTTATTTTGATTCTTCGGCCGTTTTGGCCCCTCCCACCGCAATTGCATAAGCCGTCGCGTGACTGCGGCAGTGGGAAATGCTGATTAACATTTGCGTAATGCCAGCCTGCTCCATGTAATCTTTTGCGCCGCCGTAAAGTGCCACGGTGGGCAAGCCGCTGCGCAGGTTGCGAATTTCTACATCTCGCCAACTGATGCCGCGACGCCAACCGGTCCCCAATGCCTTCAGCACCGCTTCTTTGGCGGCCCAACGCCCGGCGAAATGTTGCGTCCCCTGTTTGCGGCTTTGGCAGTATTCAATTTCGTGCGGCGTGTAAACCCGGGTGATGAATAGCTCGCCATGCCGCTCGATCATCTGAGCAATGCGGAGACATTCGACGATGTCGGTGCCAATACCGAAGATGGACATGAGGAGGACTGGCGAGGATCAAGGGAACAATTAGGCGTTGACGTCCGCCGGGTCGCCTGCCGTTATGGACAAAACCGTGCGACGCGCGCTGGGATCCATTAAGTAAGCCACAACAGCTGCTACTGCGATCATCGCTAGAGCATCGGCGATCCACAAGGGCCATTTCGCCGGGGCCTCAGCGGCCATGAAGCGATAAAACGAGGCCGGCTGGAATTGATCGCCCGCCAGGGCCGCCGCTAATTGCGATTTTGGATTGCTTTGAATCGCCGACGAGAATTGGTTGCGATAATCGAAATAGAATAATGCATGCTCGGTTGCAGCGATGAGCGATGCAGCCATAATCGCGCCGGCCATCATTGTCCTGCGACCATAGAGGTTCAATTGTCGGCCAATCCAAACCACGGAAAGCCCGATCACAACACCTAAGAGCACGGGAAACACACCGATGGCGGCAAAATGTGCAGTTTGCAGCCACACAGCAATTCGTGCCAATGCGATCGATAATCCGACGATGATCGCAATCCACAGAATGGCGGCAGGCCAACGCGGCGTTGGCACGACAACCTTCTGCGGACATTCGATGGACGTACTCAATTCTCACCCTTTGATCCCGCAGGCTTTTTCTGCACGCGCCAAAACCTCGGAGGCTTTTTTGCGCGCACGGCTTGCGCCGCCAGCAAGAATTTCCCAAACACGGCTGGGATGTGCGGCTAATTCAGCTCGCTTGGCGCGGGGCTCGGCGAAGTACTGTTCGGCGGCGTCGGCCAGCGCTTTTTTCACTTCGCCGTAACCAAACCCACCTTTGCGATACAGTGCGGCCATTTCTTCCTGCTGCGGATCGGTGGCCACCAGCGAAAACAGTTGGAACAAGTGATCGGTCGCAGGATCTTTCGGCTGCTCCATGGGACGCGAGTCGGTCACAATGCGCATGATCTTCTTCCGCTGCGCTTTGGCGTCTTCGAATAACTCCAGTGTGTTGTTGTAACTTTTCGACATTTTTTCGCCGTCCACGCCCGGCACCTTGGCCGAGTGATCCAGCACTTTGGCCTTGGGCATGACGAATGTCTGTCCGAAGTGGTGATTGAAACTGGCCGCGATGTTGCGGCAGATTTCGATATGCTGAATCTGATCGGCCCCAACGGGCACGGTATCAGAATCGTAAGCCAAAATGTCGGCGGCCATGAGTACCGGATACGTAAACAAGCCGGCATCGGCCGGAAGACCCTTGGCAACTTTGTCTTTATAAGCGACGCTGCGTTCGAGCAAACCCATCGGCGTGCCACTCATCAAAAGCCAGGTAAGCTGGCTCACTTCGGGCACGTCGGATTGGACGAACAGCACCGCTTTGTCGGGGTTCAACCCTAGAGCAAGCAAATCGATGGCCGCATCGAGTGTCAACTGCCGCAACTGCTGCCGATCGCGCACCGTAGTCAACGCGTGCAAATTGGCGATGAAATAAAACGCGGCGTCTTCATGCTGCAAGTCGATGTATTGGCGGATGGCGCCGAAATAGTTGCCCCAGTGAAAACGGCCGGTCGGTTGAATGCCGGAAAGTACACGCATCGTCAGTGGTCCGTAGTTCTGGGTTGCTGATCTGTTTTCAATGTGCCGATAATTTCTGTGACAGATTTTGCGCCCAACTGGTTCAATGCGGCCGGCAGGGCGTCGAGCAGTTGCATACTCACCGTTGGATTATAGAAATTTGCCGTGCCAATTTGCACTGCAGTTGCACCGGCAACGAGAAATTCCATGACATCGTCAATCGTGGCGATGCCGCCGATGCCGATGACCGGTGTGCGGACAGCTCTGGAGATTTGATGCACGCATCGCAATGCGATCGGTTTGATGGCCGGTCCGCTGAGTCCGCCCAGCACGTTGCCAAGCATCGGCCGGCGGCGCCGCCAATCGACCGCCATGCTAAGGACCGTATTAATCGCTGAAATAGCATCGGCGCCGCCATCAGCAGCAGCGCGGGCAATGGTGGTGATGTCAGTCACATTCGGCGTCAGCTTGGCGATGATCGGAATGTCGCACGCGGCTTTGCAGCCAGCCACAACACGCCGACACATTTCCGGGTCGACACCCAAATCGACACCGTGACTTACATTCGGACAGGAAATGTTCAGCTCTAGCGCCGCCACGCCGGCCAGGCCGTCCATTCGGCGCGCCATTTCAATGAATTCATCCAGGGTGCGCCCGGCGATGCTGACGATGATCGGCGCGCCAAGCGTCGCCAAATACGGCAAGTGATGTTCGATGAACGCTTCCTGGCCGTCGTTGTCTAATCCGATGGAATTCAGCATGCCGGCGGCGGATTCGATCGTTCGCCACGGTGCGTTGCCGGGTCGAGGCTGCCGCGTAATGGTTTTGGGAATGATTCCGCCCAACCGCTTCAAATCGACGAAGCCGGCCATTTCTCGCGCGTAACCGAATGTGCCCGACGCGACCAAAATTGGATTGGGCAGCGATAATCGTCCTAAGCGGATCGAAAGGCCGATGGGTGGCGAAAGCGGCGACAACAGTGTGCAATTGGGAATGGGGAGCGTGGGATTTCGAATGCGAATGAAACTTTGCATTCGGTTTTGCCCACTGGCTGGCGGATTAGCAGCTTACCGCAATTGGGCGCAATAAAAAACGCCGCAACGCGGCATTGGCCGGCGGCGGAGTTTTGAGAATTGAACACTGCAGTCCGGTGATCGGCGGATTAAGCAAAACCGCGAGGATGATCGATTACAGGATGCCGCCGTGTGTACGGTAGGGCGTCATGTGCGAGGGCTCATCGAGGAACCAAATGCGTTCCCATTCGTCCAGCGCTTGCCGCATGTCTTCCGACGTGTTCAGCAGCTGTGCCGCACGGCGCGACGGATCGGCCGAGTACATCGGAATCAGGCAGCCGGTAGCGCTGGACAATACGAGACCAGCCACGGTTGCAAATAATAGCCTGCGCATCGCACGGTTCCTTCCTGAACGCACGCGCCGCAATCCCTTGCGGTGAGGTGGGCAGCTTTCATGTTTGGCGCAATTCCAAGTGACTGGCGCAATAGCGCCATTCACTCAACACCAAACAATTCGGCACCCTAAAAACGCTGAAATCAGATTTGACCTCAGGACTGACCGAAGTTTACGGAAATGATAAGTGACGTGATTTGTGGCAGCCGGGGGATAAGCCTAAAGGCTGCTTTTGGGCCGGCAAGGTTACTTATTATGAACTGTTGCGCCGAGGGCAAATTGTCTGACAAGTTTGCCGATAGCAGAGCTGTGACCCCGCCTCCGGGGAGTCGAAATCAGTCATGGGTTCTCGCTTGCGGATCGGCCGGACTAAACTGTGATTTGATTCAGCGAGGAGCGATGATTGCTAGCTTCCGTCCTGCGCTGCGTAGCCGGCTGGGGCACCGGAACTTTGGGCGATCGGCATAGCGCTGGGTGGTTGACCAGTCACCTTGGCGCGGGCTTCTGCAGCCAGTCTTTCGAGCTGCCGCACTTTTTCTTCCATCTCCTTACCCGGCTTGAACGTTACGACGAATTTTTCCGGTACAAACACTTTGGCACCGGTGCGCGGGTTGCGGGCCTTGCGGGCCGCTCGTTGCTTGACTTCGAAAACGCCAAAATTGCGAAGTTCGATGCGGCGTTCCTCGACCAAAGTTTCCACAATGGCATCGAAGGTCTTTTGGACAATTTCCTTCGTTTTCAGTTGTGTGAGCCCGATCTCCTCGGAGATGGTCTTAACGATCTCTTTTTTGGTCACGGCGACGGTCTCCTCGTAGCGAACAGAAATTCCAGGGCGCTTCGAGCCCTGTAACCCGCCCTTGTTACGCTCCAAGTGTAGGTGGCATAAGCACTAGTGTCAAGCTATCTTTTCACAAATGCAATATGCGCCGTAACAGGTTACGACGATCAGGCAGCTTCAATCGGGCCAGGTTTTGGCCCCATATCGTGCCGTTAAGTATAAATTGCCAAAGAACTTAGTACGCCGAGTCGGCGCTAGCCTCCTTCCTGGATTGCATAAGTTCTTGTTATGGAAATACTTAGGCAATTTGCGCGCTGCGAGCTAATCTCAGGATAGCGCATCGGCTGACTGGTGATATCGGCACTTTAATCCGCAAACTTTACCCAGACGGAAAAATCCGCCATGGACTCGAGCGGTCCTTAGATTTTGATTACCGCCGATTGGGCAAGCACTTCTTCCACACTATAGAGCTTCCCGGACCCACTGCCTGGGCACACCTGGCAGGTTTTTTTCCATGCTTGCGGAGTGCGAATATTGGAATCCCAGAACGGCCAGGTACGACATTGCCTGGGCCGCGCCTGATAAACTTTGCACTTGCGCAACTTGCCGTCGAAAAATACGCAGTCGCCATTGTCGAATTCAATCAAACTTTTGCGCGTTCCCACGCGGCGGACAAAGCGCGCTTCAAAATCATCGGCAACCATGTCCAACGTTTTTGCCAGCGTTACGATTTCTTCATCATTTACCCAAACGTAGCCGGGCGCGCCAGTACAGCAATCGCCGCACTGAGTACAATCAAAACGCAAACCCTCTTGTTGAAACCACGGTGAATTTGGCATTGATGATGGCTATGAGTCAGAACTGAGTTATATCGGTTGTGCAATTTTTTTGACGGCGGCGATGGCGGCCTCAATGTGCTCGGTTGTGTTAAACGCGCCGATGCTAAACCGCACTGTTCCGCCGCGCTGAAACGTACCCATCGCCTGGTGAATCAGCGGCGCACAATGCAAGCCAGCGCGAACTTGAATGCCAAAGTTTGCATCCAATGCCGCGGCCGCTTCTTGCGGATCATATCCTTCCATTGAAATACTGACAACGCCCACCGCTGCCGCAGCTTTATCTGCCACATCGCCTGAACCCGACGGTCCGTGCAAGATTACGCCCGGTATCTGCCGCAATCCATGCCGCAACTTGTCGGCGAGTTGCTGCTGATGGTCGCGAATTGCCAGAATGCCGTGGCTTTCAAGCCACCGCAGGGACGCAGCCAAACCGACTAACCCCACCACATTATGATTACCGGATTCAAACTTATACGGCAGCGAATCAGGCTGTCGATCTTGACCGCTGCCAGTCCCGGTGCCTCCCTGCCGAACCGATTGCAATTGGCATTCCAAGCCGGGCTTAATATACAGAACCCCCGTACCCAGCGGGGCCAACAAGCCCTTATGGCCTGGAGCAGCCAAAAAGTCGGCATGCAATTCTTCGACATCTAAAGGCAAGTGTCCCAACGATTGGGCGGCATCGAGCAAAAACCGCGCGCCGTGCTGTTGAACAATCAGACCGACTTCGGCCACAGGCTCGATCGTGCCGGTGACGTTGGAAGCGTGGGTCATTGCCACGAGGCGCGTATTCGGTCGCAAAGCGCGACGTATGTCGTCGGGATCGACCCAACCTGCGCCATCGCACGGAACACGCGTCACTTCAATTTGACGTCGGTCCTCCAAATACCGCAATGGGCGCAGAACTGAGTTATGGTCAGCCGCGGTGCAAATGGCGTGATCGCCGGATTGCAGCAGGCCATGAATGGCCAGGTTGATCGCATCGGTGCCATTGCCGGCGAAAATGACTTGTCGCGGATTTTGGGCGCCAATTAGCCGCGCTAAAGCAGCACGTGCGGCCGCAATGGTTCCTTCGACCTCAGTCGCTTGCGAGTAAGTGCTGCGTCCCGCCGGCGCTCCATTTTCGCGCAGATAACGATCGACTGCCGTGTACACTTCTTCTGGCTTGGGCCAACTGGTTGCGGCATTGTCGAGATAAATGCGGTTCATGATTTTCGCCACGCCTGCAACTCAGGATGGTCATCCGCCGATTTGGTACATCGACCGTTGGGGCTGAACAAATGTGGGCGTATCGATTCCGTGGCCGATTTTCTTCGCGCCGACGCAAGCGGTTAGCAAACCTGCCAGTTCATCATCGCTGCCGCCGCGGCGCAAAATTTCACGGGCATCCCACTCCACCGTGGAGAACAAGCAATTGCGAACCTGCCCTTCTGCAGTCAATCGAAGGCGATTACAGGAGCCGCAAAATGGCTGCGAAACCGGATTGATAAAACCGACGACTCCGCCGCCGTCGACATAACGAAAATCGGTGGCCGGCTGACTTGGATCGGCTACCGGCAGCGGTTCAAGCGTACCGACCTCGCGCTCGATGATTTCGCGCACTTCATCGCCGGTAAGGATTTGGTCGTGGCTCCAATGATGCTCGGCATCGAGCGGCATGTATTCAATAAAGCGTAATTCCAAGCCCCGATTTCGCGCAAATTGAGCGAGCGGCACAATTTCATCCTCCGTGATGCCGCGGATAGAAACCGCGTTCAAGCGAATTTTTCGAAAGCCGGCCTGCTGCGCCGCCTCAATCCCGTTTAGCACTTGCTGCAAACCTTTCCGCCGAGCAATGCGCTCAAAAGCACTTTCCGACAATGCGTCCAGGCTAATGTTCAATCGTTGCAAGCCGGCGGCGCGAAGTTCGCCCGCCTGCTGGGCCAATAGCAGGCCATTTGTCGTGAGCGCAATATCGCGAATGCCGGAAACATCCGTGAGCATTTTCACTAGTTTGGACAAATCTTGCCGCACCAGCGGCTCACCGCCGGTAAGCCGTAGCTTATCGATGCCCAACCGAACTGCTGCGCGCACGAAGCGGGCAATTTCTTCAAAGGTCAGCAGTTCCGTTCGGGGTAGAAACTGAACATTCTCTACCGGCATGCAATAGAAGCAGCGCAAATTGCAGCGATCGGTCACGCTGATCCGCAAACTGTTGTGAATTCGGCCGAAAGAATCACGAAGCATGGGCTGGTAAGTTGTCAGTTATTCAGGACGAAAGCTCAGTCGCTCCGGCTACCGGATGCACCCAGTCGGCCGTGCCATCGGACCAATTTTCACGTTTCCAAATGGGAACTTCGGTTTTAATCGTATCGATCAGCCAACGACCCGCTTCAAATGCGTCGCTGCGGTGGGGTGTGCTAACCGCCACGGCCACGCTTACTTCGCCGGGCAGCAAATGTCCCAAGCGGTGCACAATGCAGCACTCGATTATCGGCCACCGGCGCCGAGCTTCGGCCTCGAGTTCTGCTAATTTGCGCTGAGCCATCTGTGGATAACATTCGTAATCCAATGAATCCGTGCGGCGGCCTTCGGTCATTTCCCGAGTTGTGCCAAGGAACAATACCACGGCCCCGGCCGTCGCCGATTGCACGCGATCTAATAGTGCAGAAATATCGATGGGTTGCGGGGTAAGTTCGGTCATGCTGACCAAGTTGAAATAAGTTGGAAATCAAAAAATAGGCTTTTACCCTGTGAATCACCACGGCTTAAGTATCGTGGCGGGCCGCTTCTGTTTCATTCTATCCGCCGCTGACGGGCGGAATACATGCCACGTCGTTGCCCGGAGAAATCGGCGTGGCATCATTGGCGTAATCGGCATCAACGGCAAAACGCAATTGCGAGCCGAATTGAGCCAATTTCGGCAACCGGGCCAACAAAGCCTGCCGCGCCGTCGCCACGGTGGCGCCGGCCGGCAAATCGAGCTGGACAGCATCCGCGCCGGCCCATTGGCGGGCCACGGCGAACAGTTTCACTTGGACTTTCATGTCACCACCAAATCGCCGCTGCGCTCGGTGAACAGCCGGGCCACTTCGGGCATCAATCCGTACGACAATGCCAACAGTTTCAGCGGATGGATCGTCGGTTTAGTTGTCCCCTGCTCCATTTGAATTTTACACGCGCTGCACTCGGTTGTGCCGACCTGCAGAGCCGGATCGCGCAGCCGCGAGATCAAATTCCAGCCAGCCCGCAGGCTAGTTCTGTAGTTTTCGTGCCTTAATCCCCACAACCCGGCCATGCCGGAGCAACCCCGCTCTATCCGCTGGACGGCGATCCCGGGAATTAGCCGTAGCAAATTCTCACCCGGCGCACCAACTCCCAGCGCGCGGATGTGACACGGCTGATGATATCCGACCGAGGCGGCCAGCGGCTTCAGATCAAGTTGAAGCTTGCCTTGCTGATGCAGTTGCCACAAATAGGTGCAGGCCTCGGTTGTGTTAGCGGCAACGACCCGAGCATCGTCGTCCCCCATCAAATTCAAATACTCTTGGGTCAAACACAGGTTTGTGGAAGGTTCCGTCGCGACGATGTGATAACCTTGCCGCACGGCGTCGGCCAACAAATGAAGATTGTGAGCGGCCAACCGCCGCGCCGGACCCAGCGAACCCATTGTGATTAAGCCCATTCCGCTTGGTTTTTGGCCGGGATGCACATAAACGGCAACGCCGTTATGCTCCATCACTGCCACCAACGCGTCGGCCAATTGCGGATCGTGATAATTGGCATACGTATCGACGAAGTACAGCACTTTACGTCCACTGCGACGCGTGGGACGGGTTAATCGACGGCGCGCTGCCCGGCGCATAAAACTGCGCCGGGCAAAGGGCGGAAGCTTGCGACCCTGTGCGATTCCCAAAGTTTTTTCCAAAACCCAACGGGCCACGCGATTGTTAATGGCCCAATTTGCCAGCGGGCTAAACGCACCGCCCAGCCGGCTTAGTTTATCGAATCGCGCCAACAGCCATTGACTGGGTCGCAAGCCGTTAGCATCGACATACATCGCCTTGGCTTCGATCATCAGCTTGGGAATATCGATTCCTGCCGGGCACTCCAACCGGCACTGATGACAGTTGACGCATAAATCGGATACGGCTTTGAAATCATCCCCAGCGGCAATTTGCGGATCGAATCGGCCGTCCAGCACCGCTCGCAGTAAGTTGGCTTTTGCGCGGGGTGAAGCTTCCTCAGCTGGCAGCACGCGAAATATTGGGCACATCCGCACGTCAGGAAGTTGCGAACGGCACGCGCCACATCCGTTGCACCGCTGGGCTTCGTCGAGGAGTTGCGCAACGTTCCAGTTCAAGTGCAGCTCGACCGGCTTGGCAGTTGGGGACGGTGCGAGAGCAAGCGACGTTTCCGATGTCGTGCTTGTTTCGCCGGACAATGCTAACTTTTCCGGCGCGGTAGTCACTTTTGCCGGGGCGCCGTTTCCGTCCGCGGTGTTTGCCGTAGGCCGAAGATTGCGGATGATCGAGACCGGATCGTCGGCCACAATTTTATCGGGGTTGAAAATGCCAAGTGGATCGAACGTGTTCTTCACCTCGCGGAATACGTCGTACAATGGGCCGTATTGTTGACGAACAAACGGCGTGCGGCTAAACCCATCGCCATGCTCGCCGCTTATGGTGCCGCCCACGGCAAAGACTTCCGCGTACAACTCCGCGGCTAGGGTTTCCAACTTTCGCACATCGTCGGGCTGCGCCAGATCGATGAACGGCCGGATATGTAACTGCCCGTGACTCGCGTGACCATACAATGAGGCCGTAATCTGCAATCGCTTCAGCGTGTTTTGCAGTCGGATTAAAAAGTCGGGTAGCTGTGCCGGCGGGACTGCCAAATCTTCCACAATCGGCACCGGCCGAACACTCCCCTTCAGGCGATGCAGCGTGGGAACGACTCGCCGAGCAAGCTGCCAATATAAATCGACGTCGGTCGAATCGAACGCTTGACGGGCATCGAACGCAAGTTGCGTTTTGCGGCGTACCCGGTCGACCGTGGCCGTCAGATTTTGCCGCACTTGTGTGCCGTCATCGCCGGAGTATTCCAACAATAGCACTGCTTCGGCGCCGGCAGGGATTAGAACTTCATATTCCGGGCTGTTTTCGCGGGCCAGACTTAAGTGTCGCCGGTCCAATAAATCGCAAGCCGCGGGCTGGAATGGCAGTATTTCCTGCACGGCCATGGCGGCGTTTTCCAATCGGTCGAAAAAAAGCATGGCGGCGCCCCGAAAACGGGGCAGCGGTTGTGTGGCCAAGGTAGCTTCGGTCACCAGCGCCAAGGTGCCTTCGGAACCGCATAACAACCGGGCCAAATCCAGATGATTGTCGGTTAGCACATCGATCAATTGATAACCACAGGTGTTCACAAGCGACTTCGGTTGATGTGCTGCAATCAATTTCGAATTGCTCGTGAGCAGTGCGGCCAGACGGTGCACAAGGTCTCGCTTGCGCACGTCGGCCGGGCTCAGTTCGTTTTCAGCGGTTGCCTGTTGAAGCGTGACATTTCCGTTCCCATTCGATGAGTTTTCAACTGCCGGCGGGCTGCGATCTTCGGTCAATGCTTCGCGGCCCAGCTCAACAACCATGCCGTCGGCCAAAACAACTTGCAGACTCACAACATGCTGCCGAGCCGATCCATACTTTGGCCAGTAACTGCCCGAAGCATCGACCGCAACCACGCTGCCAATGGTCGTTACGCTGCTATTGGCCGGATCGGGTCCGAAAACGCGGCCAAAGCCTTGCAAATACTGATTCAATAGCGCCAGCACCACCCCAGGCTGCACGCGAACCGTATCGCCCTCAGTACGCACGATTCGCCGCATGTAACGCGAAAAGTCGACGACGACCCCCTGCCCTAGCGCCTCGCCCGAAAGGCCCGTTCCGGCGCCGCGTGCATGGACGGCAATGCGCTTTTCGGCCGCATATTTCACGACGGCGGAGACATCGGCCGTATTGCGCGGCCGCACAACGGCCAACGGCTTCAACTCATACAAACTGGCGTCGCTGGCGAACAGCTGCAAAAAGACGTCGTCGCAGCGTACGTCGCCAGCCACCAGGCCGCGCAAGTCGTCTTGTATTCGTTGACGTTCCGGATCCATGGTCAGGAATCAGTGGGTCAAGGGTCAGGGGATCATCAAGACCAGGAATCAACTAGATTCAACCACGGAAGATGCTTTGTCGTTTGACAACCTATCTTGGCTCCTGATTCCTGATTCCTGGCGCCTAAAATTTGCTTGTTTTACATCGGCCAGGCGAATTTTTTGCTGACGATAACGCTCGTGTGTTTCCAAATTGAACGATTCGTGGCCGTCCACATCGGCGGCGCCGCGGTACATCGCGCCGCAGCGATAACACATCAGCGCGTTGGGAACGAAGACATAAAGCACCACATCGACAAACGCCGTGGCAAACAGGATCGCAAAAGTCAAATACAATTGGCTGTAACCCCAGGCCACGCAACTTGCCAACAGGCCGACGGTCACAATGGCTACGCCCAAACCCTGCGGAAAATCTTTGCGGACAAACAAATCGGTGCTCGGGCAGGTCAGGCACCGATGTACTCCGCCATTTGCGTCGATGGCGCCGGACGGAACTTGCACTTCCAGACCGCAGTGCTCGCAGCGCAAAACGGTTGCGGCCGGCGAAATTTCGGCCCGATTGACTGCCTCGCACTTCGGGCACGGAAACGTGACATTCATCCATCCATCATAATGGATAAACGGTGCCCGCGGACAGTAGCAGACTGGTCAATTCCCCGAGAAACGTGGCAATCACCGCCACATACAAAATGCCGGTGGCACTTTGCGTGTTAGGAATCTTCAGCGTCTGCCACGCCATGGAGGTCAACACCGCCGTGCCCACGATGCCGGCAATCCAGCGAAGAGCAATCAGCAGCCATTGAGTGGATGAGAAGCCCGAGTGATTGAATTGCAAAAACAATCCCACAGCGCAAACAATTGCCCGGGCCAGGACCGCGACAACCATCAGAATTAAAAGGCGACGCAATGGGCCCAATTCCATGGTGGGCGTGTTGAGATACCAATGCCCCAGAAACATCGCTGCGATGGTTGACCCCAGAACAAGGCCGGCCGTAAGCGTGTTCAAATTATTCATCAAACCGGGCGGGTTTCCACTGGCAAGCGCATCGCCGGATAACGTGCCGACAGATGATGCAGAGAGCGCACCAACCAGCGATGCCACCGCAACGCACCAGAGCAGCGCCTTACCAATATGCGGCTTTTCGTACAGCCAAATCGCTGCGCAAGCATAACTTAAACCTGCAGCAGCCAACGGCGGCCACAACAATAGCTGATCACGGTCCGCCACGGCCGCCAACGTTGCCAGCACAGCCAAGCCGAGCAATACATACGCATGATTGCGAAAATAGCCGCTGGTTACTTGCCGCGGTGAAGTGATTCCCATTGCCGCCGCCAGGCCAAACGACAGCCGCAGCACAAATTGGCTAAGAACGAGCATGGATGGCCAGTCGTTTCCCTACCGGCGTTCGCCGTAAATCAGCGTCATCACTTCGGAACGGCTGGACAAATTCGATCGGAATACGCCTTTCATGGCCGAAGTAACGCACATGCTGCCTGGCTTGCGCACGCCGCGGATCGTCATGCAGGTATGGGAGGCCTCGATCACCACGGCGACGCCCTTGGCATCCAATTCTTCCACCAGCAAGTTCGCAATGTCTTCGGTCATTCGCTCCTGCACTTGCGGCCGCTTAGAAACCACTTCCACGACACGGGCCAGCTTGCTCAGACCGATAACTTTGCCATTCGGAATGTAGGCAATGTGCGCCAGGCCCATGAACGGCAGCAAATGATGCTCGCAGACGCTGTTGAAAGCGATGTCACGGACCAGCACGACCTCGTCGTATTCCTGGGTGAAGAATTTTTGCAAGTGAGTGCGCGGGTTCTGCCGCAGACCGCTGAACAATTCGGCATACATGCGGGCCACCCGGGCCGGCGTTTCGCGAAGGCCCTCCCGATTGGGATCTTCGCCCACGGCGGCAAGGATTTCGCGGACGGCGTTCTGCAGGCGCGGCAAATCCACGCCTTCAATCGTCGTGGCCACGTTAGAGGAATCCTCTTCTTCCAAATCCAGCGAGCTATTAAAAAAATCAGCGGAGGTTCGTGTAGACATGGGCTAATCGTGGGAAAGTAATGGAAGGTTGTGTGTGTGAAACAACAATTTGCGATGGACGCCCGCTCATCATTTTATGCAGGCGGCGGCGATAAGTGAATTTCCGGAATCAGCTCCGGATTAAGGTCGATTTCGGGAAATTCCTCCGCATTGCAAACAGCCACCTCGGCAAAGCAGCGGTCGAACTCGCCAAGGAATTTTTCTAAATCGAGCCCAATGTGCTTGGGCCGATACGGATCCAAATATCCGTGCGAGCTGTGATACAGTTTTTTCGCTCCCCGTATGTTGCCGTTGCCGAAGTGAAACAACGCCACGGCGGCTTGAATCAAACCCTGGTAAAACTTACGTGATGGACCACGGTAATCGGTCCACAGGTCTTCCCACGATTCGTGGCTCTCGAAAAAATCGCACTGATTGAAGTGTTCTATCCCTTCCAAATACATCGGATGATATTCGGTTTCGTCATGCAGTTCGGCTTCAGGCATGATCGGCATTATACCGCTTCCGAGGCTGCGCGCCATGCTCCGCGACACAAATAAAACAAGCCCAGGGAATAAGAACCCCTGGGCTTGTGAGTAGTTTCACTTGATGTTTACCGGTCAGGTCCTAGCGACGCTGCGACGACATGACTAATTGCAATATGTACCAAAACAGTAGCGCCACCGAAGCAAACAGGGCCAGCGAAGCGGCCACGTGCTGGCCGATGCGATAGTGATACAGCACATTCGACGTGTCGTACAGAATGTACCCGCACGCCAGCACAATCATGGCGATGGTAAACAGATTGCCCATCGCAAAGCCGAACAACGCACCACACACGATAAATCCTAACGCTGCAAATCCTCCCACCATCAAGGCCGTTCGCAGGAATGAAAAATCGTGTCCGGTGACAAACACCGCCACCGTCAACCCGGCGAACATCAACAGCGTAATCATGCCCGCTGTGGGAATGACATTCTCGCCGCCGAACTGTGGTTGCGAGGCGATAAAAAGTAACGGTGCGAAAATAATCGATTCAGCCACGACATACAGACCCAAGCCTGCGTATTGCATCCCGATCGACGTGGACGACATGGCCCAATAATTCGCCAGCCAAGCCACGCCCATGAACAGCAGCAGCACGACCAGCCAGCCGCCGCGCCCATTGCCCACCATCATTTGCGCCAAGCTTTCGGCAATCGTGGAGTTTCCGGCAGTTAATTTCGGAACCAAATACACGTATTCCAGCGCACAAAAGGCGAGTACCGCGCCGGTCAAATGCAAATAGGTCTTTTTGATAAACGCGGCGCGTTCGCTCGGTTCTGCGCGCGCGGCTAGGTCGCCCCACACGGATGGTTGCGACTGTTGATACTGGTTGTCGCCATAACTCATGGCAGGTCCTCTCGATTTGCAGTGATTGGTAAAACAGGTGGGCTTAGATAAGCGGCGGTTAGAGCGCCGCAAACAATGCGTAGATAACGGCTCTCGCTTCCGGAGCCCTCATAAACCTATCCCCCAGCTAGTGTAGCGTCAAGCGAGATTGACTTGTAACAGCCGTGGCCGCTTGACACTTTTCGTTACCAGCCGCACAATCGCCAGAGCTGGGGCCGTGACACTATTCTTGCCCGTGGATTGCCAGCCACGGGCTTATTCAGCGCGATCACGCCAGTTGCTGTTGGATCAATACGTCGGATTTCAAACTTCTTGTTCGCGCGGGAGGAAACGCACCGTGGCAATCGCCAGCGCGACAGAGCCGAAACGCCGAGCAGCGAAGGTCGCCAAACTGTTGGCGGCCGAATATCCGGACGCTACTTGTGCGCTGCAATTTTCCAATCCGCTGCAATTGCTAATCGCCACCATTTTGTCCGCGCAATGCACCGACGTGCGGGTGAACATCGTGACGCCGGCGCTCTTCAAAAAATATCCGAGCGCGGCCGCGTTTGCAGGCGCTAAGCGCGAGGAATTGGAAAAAGCCATTCAAAGCACCGGTTTTTTTCGCGCTAAAGCAAAAAGCATTCAAGCATGCTGCCGCGCATTGGCAGAACAACATAAAAGCCAAGTTCCAAAGTCGCTGGACGATTTGGTCAAACTAGCCGGGGTTGGACGGAAAACCGCCAACGTCGTGTTGGGCACGGCATACCATATTGCGTCCGGCGTGGTGGTCGACACGCATGTCGGCCGCGTCTCCTATCGCCTTGGGTTGACGAAACAAACAGACCCCGTGAAAATTGAGCGTGACTTGATGGCCCAACTGCCGCAACAGGAATGGGTCAACTTCAGCCATCGAATGATTCATCACGGCCGAAAGGTTTGTGTTGCCCGCAAGCCGCGCTGCGGCGAGTGCATTTTGAACGTTGTCTGTCCAAAAATTGGAGTGAAAGAAAAAAACACGGCGCCCGGCACGACTTCCGCCAAAGCAATTTCAGCCAAAGCCCCTGCTGCCCGCCGCGGTCGGCGAACCTAAACGATTGTCAATATGATTCTTACCGGCCACGAAATTCGCAAGCAATTGGGCGAGAACATCGTCATCGATCCGTTCGATGAACGATATCTCAATCCCAACAGCTACAATCTGACGCTGCACCACGAATTGATGACGTATGAAGAAGTGGTGCTCGATATGCGAAAAGCCAACCGAGTAAGGCGCGTTGAAATCCCGGCGGATGGACTCACGCTCAGTCCAAACCAACTGTATTTAGGCCGCACCGTCGAGCGAACTGAAACACACAACCTCGTGCCGATGATCGAAGGGCGCTCCAGCATCGGTCGCCTGGGACTGTTCGTGCATGTGACGGCGGGCTTCGGCGACGTCGGCTTTTGCGGCTACTGGACGCTGGAAATGTTCGCCGTGCAACCCGTGCGAATCTATCCCGGCGTGCCCATCTGCCAGATTTTTTATCATCAGGTTTGCGGTGACATCACCGAATACCAAAGCGACAAATACCAGCACAACCGCGACATCCAGCCGAGCTTGCTGTTCAAGGAACTCAATCCCGACGAGCAGCGCGATCCCCAACTCAAGCTGGAATTCGGCATGGAACGCTCGCACTGAGTCGAACGGCGAGTTAGCCAGCCGTGGATGGGCGACAAGATCGCTTTACGACCTACTTAGCTGCAACCGGCGATGCAGTATTTTTCGCTGTCTGCGAATTCCACTCGGTTGCGTCCATCGTGCTTCGCCTGATATAAAGCCGCGTCGGCCGCGCGAATCAGGCCGCAAGCATCGATATTTTGCTCCGGTCGCGAGACCGTCACGCCCAGGCTTGCCGTGACCCCGACCAATCCCTGAGGTGTGTTGATCGAAATTTGGCCAATGACTGCGCGTATCCGCTCCGCATGACTTAGCGCGTTGATGTTGTCACAACCGGGCAAGACGAGAATAAATTCTTCGCCTCCAAAGCGCCCCACTGCATCATAGCGGCGGGTGGAGTTCTGCATGGCTGCGGCCACGGCACGTAGAATTTCATCGCCCACAAGATGGCCGTGAACATCGTTGATTTGCTTAAAACCGTCCAGATCGAGCAAGGCTACTGCGACCGAGCCGCCGAGGCGCTGCTGCCGGGCCAACTCCTTCATCAGCAATTCGAAGGTTGCAGCCCGGTTCCACAAACCGGTGAGCGAGTCGTGCGTGGCTTGATCGCGGAGTGTTTCCCGAGCCGCGATGAGTTGCTCCTGCAAATACAAGATGCGTTTTCCAGTGCGCAGCCGAACTTGTAATTCTTGCGAATCAAACGGTTTGATCACGTAGTCGTCGGCGCCAGCGTCGAGCCCTTCAATCACGTCGCATTTGGAATTCTTTCCCGTCAGAAGCAAAATATAGGTGTACGGCTCCGACCTTTGGCCACGAATTTCGCGGCAGATTTGCACGCCGTCGAGCCCCGGCATAAGCCAGTCGAGAATTGCCAGCTTGGGCGCCTCGGGCTCACGCAGCATACGCAGCGCTTCCAGCCCGTCGTGGGCCGTCACCACTTCGTATCCCCAGCGGTGAAGCGTGGTTTCCAACAGTTTTCTGGAGACGGCTTCGTCGTCCGCCACGAGCACTTTCATACGCACACCTCTTTCGACCAGCGATTCAGTTCCGACTGCAGGCGAGCCAGTTCTGTTTTCAATTCGACAAGCGCCGGATCAATGGAGCCAAGTTCTCCGCTGCGTCCTTGTAGCTCCAGTTGCAAAGCGGCCTGGGCACAGGGACCGGCACTGAGATTTTGCAGCGCTCCTTTGAGCGCGTGTGCTGCCCGTTGCACGGTTCCGGCATCGCGGGTCCGCACACCCGATTCGATTTCAGTCAGCAGCCGCCGTGAGCTGCCCAGATACAATTCGATCATCTCCTCCAGCAGCGTTGTGTCGTTTTCGACTCGCGCCAAAAGCGCCGTAAAGTCGATTGTGGCCGAACCGTCGAAATTAGCTTCCGGTGAAGCAGAAAACGGTGCTAATGTAGAAAGCGGCTTTTCGGATGATCGTTCAGGGGACGAAATATTCTGTTCATTCATAGATTTGGTTTCCTGGTTAACTGCTTGCTGACCCTCAAAGATAGGACGGCTAACAAGACTTTCGATGGTTGCCAATAATTCCTTCGGATTGATTGGCTTGGCTACATACCCATCCATGCCAGCCTGTAAGCAACATTCCCGGTCTCCCTTCATGGCGCGGGCGGTCATGGCGACGATCGGCAAATGTCGGCCTGTGGTCTTTTCCAATTCGCGGATGGCGGCGGTCGCCGCAAAACCGTCCATCTCTGGCATTTGCAAATCCATCAGCACCAGATCGAATCGCTGCACCTTCACGGCTTGCAATGCTTCCAAGCCATTTTCCACAGCCGTGACCGTGTGGCCTCGTTTTTCGAGCATGCCGGCCGCCACGCGCTGATTCACCGGGTTGTCTTCCGCCAATAGAATATTCCATTTCGAAGGTTCCGCGGCGACAGTGCCGGGTGACGCACGGCAGGACGCCGACTTGGCTTGAGCGCCGGGGTGTTCCGCTGGATTGAGCAGCCTCAAAATGGCATCTAATAATTCAGATTGCTTGATGGGCTTGGTCAAATAAGCCGCCACTCCCAGGCTGCGGCAGCGCTCGGCGGCAGAATGCTGGGCTGCGGAGGAGAGCATCATCAAAATGGTTTCTTTCAAGCGCGGACTACTTTTAATACGCTCGACAAGCATAAAACCGTCCATCTCTGGCATTTGCCCGTCGAGCAAGACCAATGCATAGGGTCGCCCCTGATCGGCGGCCAGTTCCAGTGCTGCCATGGCCTCTTGCCCGCCGGTCACCGACGTCGGCGACATGTGCCAATTGGTAAGTATCTCGGCCAAGATGCGGAGATTGGTTTGGTTGTCGTCGACCACCAACACGCGCAAATCACGCAGCGGATTTGTCGAGCGTGAAACGCTTGGCTCGTGTCCGGGTTCAACATTAAGCCGAATCCCAAAGGAAAACGTGCTGCCGCGTCCTTCTTCGCTGTCGATCTCGATTTTGCCGTCCATTAGAGTCACCAGTTTGGACGCGATGGCCAGTCCTAATCCAGTGCCTCCATACGTTCTGGTAGTGGAGGTGTCAGCTTGCTCGAACGCTCTGAAGATTTGGCTTTGCTTGTCCTTCGGTATCCCGATGCCGGTATCCGATACCGCAAACTTCAGCTCAACAGATTTGTCGTCCCGAGATACCTTATCCACTTGCACCAGGACCTCGCCCTGCTTGGTGAATTTGATGGCGTTGCCAATCAAATTAATCAGCACTTGCCGCAAGCGTCCTGAATCGCCAATGACAAACTCGGGTACGTCGGGCGCAATGCGACAAGCCAATTCCAAACCTTTTTGATCCGCCCGGAATCCCAGCGTTTTACAGGTATCGCTCAACATATCGGGCAAATGAAATCCGATGCGATCGATTTGCAATTTGCCGGCTTCGATTTTGGAAAAGTCGAGGATGTCGTTGATGATGTTGAGCAGTGAATCTGCGCACGATTTGACCGTGCTTAAATACTCGAATTGCCCGTAGTTTAATTGGGTATCCAGCGCCAGCTCCGTCATACCGACAATTCCATTGAGCGGCGTGCGGATTTCGTGACTCATATTGGCAAGAAATTCACTTTTGGCGCGGTTGGCGGCCTCGGCGGCTTCTTTAGCATGTTTCAATTCCAATTCGTTTCGATGCCGCTCAGTGATGTCGCGTGCAAACGCCGTAAACAGCCAGCTGTTTTCTATTTGGATGGGTGAAATGGTTAGCTCTACGGGGAACTCGGCTTTCGATCGGTTGAGCGCGGTAAGTTCAATGCGTCGGTTTAACACCGGCCCTTCGCCAGTGAGCAAAAACCGCTTCAATCCCGTCTCGTGCGACTGGCGATGCTGAGGTGGAACGATTGTTTCGGCTAGAGATTTTCCGAGAACTTCCTCGCGACTAAACCCAAAGGTTTTTTCGGCTTCCTGATTCCATTCAACAATATCTCCTTGGCCGTTCATGGCCACGAAAGCGTCGCTGGACATATTGACTATCGTTCGGGCACGTTTTTCGCTGGCGCGGAGTTCCGCGGTGCGTTCGGTCACCAGTTGCTCGACGCGCACATTGGTCGTTTCCAATTCCGCCCTACGAGCGGCCATTTCCCTCATTTCCGAGGTGCTTTGACAGATGGTGCGAATCAAAATCACATCTTCAAACACAACCCAAGTCGAGTGTTCCAACGTCCGAAACCACGAGGTCGAAAGCACACCGTACACGGATTGCGGCCAGAAAACTCCGCGAAGCAAGTGATCGGCCGCTACTACCACCGTGGCGGTAATAAGCACGCGCCAATCGCGGTATACGGCCAAAAACGCCAGCGAACCGAATACGTGAAAATGCGCTTCAATGCGCCCGCCCATGAGATGAATCAATAAGGCGGACGTCAGCATTTGGGCTACCGCGATCGTATGCCGCGTGATCGCTTTGCCAGGCATCGTAAACGTCAACAGCACCGGTACAGAGGTGATGATGCCGCCCAGCAGCAGCGCTGCCAAAACATGAATGTGAGTTTGGCTGTAGGGTCCGGCCCAAGCCTGCGGCGATATCCAATAGGCAATAAAGATGCAGGCTAACCATTGCAGGGCCAGCAGTGCGGCGAACAATTGATCCGTGCGGACGTAAATCTGGTGTTGGTGCTGCTGAAACAGCACGTCAGTGCGCCGCTGAATATCTGGGCTCGATGGTAATTGGAAAGGCGTTGCGTTCATTCTGAGGCTCGCTCGCCGTAAAGGTCTTTCATTTCGATGGAGAAGGCACGATCGGACATCCAAAGACTGGCGTCTGTCGACAATCTGAATTCGCTGAGTTCACTAGTTCCTCAATGGCGGTTTCGCCGGCATTATCCCCCTCGTGACCGCGCGCCCCGGTGATTCCGCCGCTGAATAACAACTTTCCTTCGGAATCGTACAGAACGGTTTGACCCGACGTCGCAGCGCGAAACCGTCCGGCTTCGACGCCGTCTACGTCACTGATCACGTGAGCGCCTGGAATTGCCAGTGCGGTATGCCATAGGTTGGTTTGTTCCCAACCGGCTGACATCTTGGCGGGCTTATAGAACACGATCCAGGGTGTAACCGAATCCGAGCCATGTGTTATCGTCCGCTCTAGCTCACTCAAACTCGCCCGAGTACACGGACAATGCGGGTGAACAAACATCACCAAAGTGGCGCCTGCGGGATTTAACGTAATGCCCGAATCGATCGGCCAATGCTGGGGTGTGTCACCGGCCTGCCCTGACGTATTGGCATATTGCGCCAACACATATAGTCCCGCGACTGCGAGAACGAGCCAAGCCGCTGCCAGCACAATCGGCCAACGATAGCGCGGGGCCGGCTTGGCAACAACCGAAACGGTGGCAGGTTCAAACGACTTGTCCATACGCGGCTGGGCATCGACCGAGGATGTAACGACGCTTGATGTTTGGCGGACACGGCTGTTATCCAGCCCATGTCGGATGGCAGTGACTCGTTTCCGTCCCCACTGCACAGCCGCTTTGGGGCCGGCTTCGCCACTGTAAGTTCATAGCTCGCAAAACCAAGCCGCCACCAAGGGTTGCCAATAATTCGCGGATCAGGGCGCCAAATCGCCTGCGGAAGTCCGCATGTCGCATCTATGCCGACGGAGAGCCGTCGTGTGCGCAAGCATTACCAAAATGCCATAGGCTTACTCGACATTGACGACGCCAAGGTATCGTGCCCCTGTTCCACAGTACGCATCGACACCCACCCATCAGAGTTACATCACTGCGAAATAATTTTCCACGGCGAAATCAAAGTACTCTTGGTTTAATTCCATGGGCAGGTTGTGAAACGAGCAGAAGTTGCGCACCTGGAGCAGCAAATCGCGCGGTTGGCAGCAGCGCAGCGGTCGCGCCACTTGCCGATAGTGCTTGTCGATCACGTAATTAACCGACTCTTCGCGGTATTCGAAGCCAAACTTCGGACACATCATTTGGAATAATTGACGGAATTCATCTTCCGACGGGTCGGCCACTTCGATCTTATATGGAATGCGGCGTAGAAAAGCGTCGTCCACCAATTCCCTTGGCTCCAAGTTCGTGGAAAACACAATTAACTGGTCGAAGGGCACTTGGATCTTCTTACCGCTGCACAAATTCAAAAAGTCGATACGTTTTTCAAGCGGCACAATCCAACGATTCAACAATTCATCGGTCCGCATTCGCTGGCGGCCAAAATCGTCGATCACCAGCGTGCCGCAATTGCTTTTCATTTGCATCGGCGCTTCGCTGATGCCCGTAGAAGTATTGAGAGTTACTTCCAGGTTGTCCATCGTCAGCTCGCCGCCCGCCACAATGGTCGGCCGCCGAATCCGAACCCAGCGACTATCGATTTTGCGGTTGTTCAGCAACCCTGGCTGACTTTCCAGCGGCGCCAGTTGGTGGTTGCTGGGATCAAACAAGCGGATAATCTCGCCATCGACTCCTATCGACCGCGGTACCCATATATATTGTCCAAAGGCCCGAGTGATTCGTTCCGCGATGCTCGTTTTGCCGTTTCCGGAGGCGCCGAATAAAAACAGCCCTCGGCCTGAGTTGATCGCCGGCCCCAGTCGGGCCATCATCTTCGGATTGATCAATAGATCGTCAAAAGCGTACTGCAGGTCCTGAGCGGTGGGCCTCTGCCGCGTGAGCGATTGAGCCTGAACGCTCTCGATGTAATCGCTTAAATGCACCGGTGCGGCGCCGAAATAGGTGCAATGTTCCGCATAGCGTCGCGCTCGTTCTCGACCCAAATCGGTCAATTGAAATTGGTAATCGTTCATCGGGGCCGCGCCGCGATGAAACACCAACTGTTCTTGCTTCATCTGCTGCAGCAATTCTTCAAGCAAGACGAAGGGAAGTTTGACTTGAGTGGCAATATCGCGCCCCGCGGCATCGCCGCGAGCCAGCAAGAATTTCAAAACTAGCGACTCGACTTCGCTATCGGCTAATTTGGCTTCGCGGAAGGAAGTTGGTTCCTGAGGAAAAAAATCCTCGCCTGCAGCCGTTGCGGTGACGCCTGATTTATTGGCCATTGAGCCGACAGCATTCGTCAGTGATCCAACGGCACTGGGAAGTGCGCCCGCGGCAGCTTCTTCGTCTTGCTCCGCGGTTTTACCCCCGGTGATCTTGGCAACCCTTCCCAATAGCTGCCTAAGTTTGTCTTGTTGTTCCGTTTGCGCGGCGGCCGATTTCGCCCGTGCATGGTCGGGTGTTGTGGCGGCGACCGCGGCCCAAGAGTCGGCGTCCGCTGTTTCACCGGTTTTTGCCAAACGACTCAGCAGTTCTTGTACAAGATTGTCAGACATAGCCGGGTACTCGTCGGGGTGGTGCAGCGAACTGTTTACATGCTTGCGAATCCGTCCAAGCCGACGGTCGGTCAGCGGATAACTTTTTGCTGAGACCAACTCGATGAACGAGCCGCCTGGCTTGCCGCGATTAAAATCTAGTTCCCTCTACGGCAGGGTCAAACCGCTGAAGGAGCAGATGCAAACAACTCGACACGGCTGCCGATTTCCAGCGGCTCGTAACGATTTTGCCGGAGATGTGGGGCTCCATTTCAACGCCGACGCCCCCGCAGACACCCGATCCGTCGACCGCTAAAATACCGGAAGAATAACCTCCCGAACCGCGGAATTTGTGGCTCAACAAATCCATCATTTCCGTACTTCCTGCGCTAAATAGTCATGAGGTCAGCCATGCGTTCCTCCGATCCGTTTGGAGCTGAAAGCACGTTCAACACAGGCAGCGGCACGGCCGTCCTATATCGCCTGTCCAAGTTGGAGGACGCCGGACACGGAAAAATATCGGCTTTGCCCTTTTCCATCCGCATTTTGTTGGAGGCGGTGCTCCGCAACTGCGATGGCTACGCTGTAACCGAAGCCGATGTGAAAAATCTTGCCGCCTGGCAAGCAGAGAAACCCGCGGCGCTGGAAATTCCTTTCAAACCGGCTCGGGTCGTATTACAAGATTTTACCGGGGTGCCGTGTGTCGTCGATCTAGCTGCGATGCGCGCCGCCATGAAGCGCCTGGGCGGCGACCCAAAAAAAATTAACCCGTTGGTGCCGGTCGACCTGGTCATCGACCATTCCATCCAAGTCGATTACTTCGGCGCTGCCAACGCACTGGATCTAAACGTCGATTTGGAATTCGCTCGAAACCGGGAGCGCTACGAATTTCTTCGCTGGGGCCAAAAAGCATTCGACAATTTCCGCGTGGTGCCGCCGAACATCGGCATTGTGCATCAAGTGAATCTGGAATTCCTGGCCAAAGTTGCCTTCCTGCGGAAGATCAATGGTGAAAATGTTGCGCTGCCTGACACATTGGTCGGAACCGATAGTCACACGACGATGATCAACGGATTGGGCGTCGTCGGCTGGGGCGTTGGCGGCATCGAAGCCGAAGCCAATATGCTAGGCCAGCCACTGTACATGCTGATGCCGGAGGTGGTCGGTTTTGAATTGACAGGCGAAATGCAATCGGCCGTTACTGCGACCGATTTGGTCCTCACCGTCACGCAAATTCTGCGTAAGGAAGGCGTCGTCGGAAAGTTTGTGGAATTCTTCGGGCCCGGCGTCAGCACCATGAAACTGCCCGATCGCGCGACCATTGGAAACATGGCCCCAGAATATGGCGCCACGATGGGCTATTTCCCCGTCGATGCTGAAACCCTTAGTTACCTCCGTTTCACGGGTCGAACGAAGGAAGAAGTCGATTTGGTGGAGCGTTACTACAAAGAGCAGGGCTTGTTCCGCACCGACGAACCCGGTTCAACACCCATCAAATACACCAAAACTTTGCGCCTCGATTTGGGCACGGTCGAACCCAGCATGGCCGGGCCAAAACGTCCGCAAGACCGTGTCCCGCTGTCCATGATGAAAGCTCGCTGGCAGCACGATTTGATCAATACCTATGGCAAAAACAGCGCCACGAGAGTTTCCAACGTCAGTAGTTGGGAGGGCGAAGGCGGACCGCCGGCCATGGCGGGTTCCGGTGTCGCCCAGGCGCTTACCGCCGAGGCTGCCGCAGCGGTGGTCGACACTGACCCCGGCATCGAAGGCGTCGATGTTCCCTTCAATGGCCATCATGAACGAATTAAGCACGGCGCTGTTGTGATCGCCGCCATCACCAGTTGCACCAATACAAGCAACCCATCGGTAATGCTCGCCGCCGGCTTGCTGGCGAAAAACGCAGTGGCCAAAGGACTGAAAGTAAAACCATATGTGAAAACTAGCCTCGCTCCAGGCAGCCGTGTGGTAACCGATTATCTACAGAACGCAGGCGTGACTGATGCCCTCGACACACTTGGCTTTCAAACGGTCGGCTATGGGTGCACCACGTGCATTGGCAACAGCGGTCCACTGCCAGAGCCGGTCGCTAAAGCCGTGACCGATGGCGATTTGGTCGCTGCAGCCGTGCTGAGTGGAAATCGAAATTTTGAAGGGCGAGTGAATCCGCTGGTCAAAGCGAATTATCTGGCCAGCCCGCCGCTGGTCGTGGCCTATGCACTGGCCGGCACCACCAATATCGACCTCACGAAAGAACCGCTGGGCAAAGGCCGCGACGGTAAAGATGTCTATCTCAAAGACATTTGGCCCACGCGCGAACAAGTTGGCAAGACCATGGCCACAGCCGTTACGCCAGCCATGTTTCAAACGCGCTATGGCAGCGTGTGGGACAGCAATCCGAAGTGGAACGCCATCAAAACCACCGAAGGCGACCTGTTCAATTGGCATCCCGATAGCACCTACATTCAAGAGCCGCCGTTCTTAATCGATTTGCCGCCGCAGCCAGGCCCGATTCAAGCCATTCACGGCGCTCGCTGCCTGGCAGCCTTCGGCGATTCAATCACAACCGATCATATCTCCCCGGCCGGCTCGATCTCTGCCAAAGGCCCGGCCGGAAAATTCCTGATCGAGCACGGCGTGCAGCCCGCCGATTTTAACAGCTATGGTTCTCGTCGCGGCAACGATCGGGTGATGACGCGTGGCACGTTTGCCAACATCCGTATCCGCAATCAATTGGCTCCCGGGACCGAAGGCGGTGTCACCCGCCACCTGCCCGACGGCCAGCAACTGAGCATTTACGATGCGGCCATGAAGTATAAAGCTGAAGGCGTGCCGCTGATTATTCTGGCCGGCGCGGAATACGGGTCCGGCTCCAGCCGCGATTGGGCCGCCAAAGGTCCCATGCTCCAAGGCGTGCGCGCCGTGTTGGCCGCCAGCTTCGAGCGTATTCACCGCAGCAATCTGGTGGGTATGGGCATCTTGCCGCTACAGTTTTTGCCCGGTCAAACCTGGCAAAGCCGCGGACTCACCGGCGAAGAAGTGTTCGACATTCCCGTCGACGACACTCTGAAGCCGCGCAGCACGATCGATTTGACGGCCACCTCGCCCGACGGTTCGGTCAAAAAAATCACCGCCAAGGTGCGCATCGACACACCGGTCGAGCTCGACTACTACCGCAACGGTGGAATTCTCCAAACCGTCCTGCGAAAACTGCTAAAAACTTCCTAGCACGCTTTCGTATTTCGCCGCCAGCCATAAGCCACAACCAACGCGCCGGCTAAGGCAGCCAGGATAATGCCGGACGGCTCAGGCACTGCTTCGGTAATGACAAACTGGGCAGTGGGCATGCCCGCTTGATCGACCAGCACATTGCTGGAGTTAAGGATCGACCAATCAAGCTGGTCGGTGCCTACGCCGTCGCCGCCCGGTGATCCGGCAATGTCATCGGTCTGAATAGTATCAGATTTGTACCATAGCCAATTGACCCCCAGCACCGTACCGGCGCCCACCACTTCCACCGCGTGGGCCCCGCCATTGCTCTTGTACATCATTTGCACGGCATCGCCGGCCTGTAACTCGCTGAGAATAAAGCTGAATTTCAGTGAATTGCCTTGTCCCTGCGAGGTCATCGTGCCATTCGTGTAGTTTCCC
>Ga0182024_10003130_pt1 | contig 39908 bp, 30 predicted proteins | sample P32metaG_FD_120480 | JGI IMG/M metagenome (GOLD analysis project Ga0182024, IMG submission 120480) | Permafrost microbial communities from Stordalen Mire, Sweden - P3-2 metaG (Illumina Assembly) | ecosystem: Environmental > Terrestrial > Soil > Wetlands > Permafrost | place: Sweden: Stordalen...
ACCCGAATGGCTGGCGCGCTCGACGACTCGTTCCCGACAGCGCTCGACGCAAATCGGCATCACGCGAAACCTTATCCGTTGGCAGCGCGCTGGCGAACCTATCCCGATAAATTGTCTGACGCGCTCTAATTGACCCATTTCCTGGAAGGATAATTCCTGACCACACATCAATGAAGTTAAAATCGGCTTCCTTTGGCAGACGGCGGTCCTCGCAGCCCGTGGCAAAAGTCGCGCGGGCGTCGCTGGGGGCTTTTGCCCCGGGCTGCTAGAATACCCGCCCGGAATCATGATCGGCCGGAACATGAAAAGTTTGACCTGGCAAAACGCTTATGCTGCCGCAGAGCCCGGAACGGGTGCGAGACCGCGCCACCATCGCTTATCTGATCAACCAATATCCGCAGACGAGCCACAGCTTCATTCGCCGCGAAATTGCGGCACTGGAAGCCAGGGGCCTCCAGATACTTCGCATCAGCATCAGAGAGTCAACCGGCTCGTTGGTCGAACCCAAAGATATTGCCGAAAAGGAACGGACGCGAGTCATTCTGAATGTTGGAGTTGTATCGCTCGCGATGGCCGCTTTCAGAACGTTGCTGAGTCGGCCGCTCATGGCCTTGCAAGCGATGCGTCTGGCCATGCACGTCGGCTATCGCTCGAATCGGGGACTCGCGGTTCATCTCATCTACTGGGTCGAGGCGTGCGTTTTGCGTCAATGGCTTGATGTTGCCGGCATCTCACATCTGCATGCTCATTTCGGAACCAATTCGACCACGGTGGCCATGTTGTGTCGCGAACTGGGTGGACCGGCGTTTAGTTTCACCTGCCACGGTCCCGAGGAATTTGATAGTCCGCGACAGCTTGCCCTTGCAGAGAAGATTCGGCGATCGGCATTCGCGGTGGCGATCAGTAACTTTGGCCGGAGTCAGCTCTATCGATGGAGCGACATTAGTGATTGGCCAAAAATTCACGTCATCCATTGCGGTGTCGATCAGACTTTTCTTGATTCCAATCATGCCGATGCCGCCAGAGCTCCCTCTCAGCGGGAAGTTCCCTCGTTGGTTTCAATCGGGCGACTCGTGCCGCAGAAGGGCCAAAGCCTCCTCATCGAGGCGGCATCCAAGTTGCGCCGCGAGGGAATTACGTTCTCGCTGACGATTCTGGGTGACGGACCGATGCGGCCCGCACTTCAGGAGCTCATTCAGCGTCTTGAACTGACGGACACGGTCCGGCTTGCGGGATGGGCCGACACGGTCACGGTTCGGCAAGAATTGCTCGCGTCGAGGGCGCTCGTGATGGCCTCCTTTGCCGAGGGATTGCCCGTCGTATTAATGGAGGCTTTGGCGCTCGGGCGCCCCGTGGTCACGACATGGATAGCGGGAGTTCCGGAACTCGTGGAGGACGGCATATGCGGTTGGCTGATTCCCCCTGGATCAGTTGACGAACTGACAACAGCAATGCGCAGCGTCTTAACTGCGTCGCGAGAAACACTCGATCGCATGGGTGCAGAAGGAGCGGCCAGGGTCGAGCGGCGCCACAACAGCGCCATCGAGGCTGCAAAATTAGCGGCGCTCTTAGGGAACGCTACGGCCGCAGGCTCACGTCAGCTTGGCTCGCCCATCGCCGCTGGAGAGTAGCCGATATGTGCGGAATCGCCGGAATTATTGGCCGCGTGGATGATCAGAATCGCGCCGCGATCGCGAAGATGAACCACGCCTTGAGCCATCGTGGGCCGGACGACTCCGGCATGTGGGAAAGTGTCGTTGATGCCTCCGGGTTTGGGTGCCTGTTCGGTCATCGCCGGCTGGCAATTCTGGACCTATCGCCGTGCGGTCATCAGCCGATGATCGATCGCGTTGGTGGGCAAGCGATCGTTTTCAACGGCGAGATTTATAACTTCATCGATGTGCGACGCGAACTGATTTCAGCCGGCCAGCAATTCGGGTCGACGGGCGACACAGAGGTTCTGCTTCGGGCCTTAGCCGTATGGGGTCCCCGCGAAGCCGCTCGCCGTCTTCGCGGCATGTTCGCTTTCGGCCTGTGGGACGCCAAGTCCCGGCGACTTATGCTCGCTCGCGGGCCATTGGGGATTAAGCCGCTTTACTACTGCCGCAACCCGGAAACCGATGGACCCTGGGCATTGGTGTTTGCCTCGGAAGTTCGCGCGATATTAGCCTCAGGCTTGCACAGAAATCCGAAGCTCGATCCGGCAGCGGTTTCGTCGGTATTGTGGAATGGATTTGTCGTCGGGCCTGGCACTGCGGTGAAGGGTGTCGAATCAGTCTTCGCCGGGCAATTGCTGGAATTCGACGACCGCGGTACGGCGACAAATTCTGAAAACTACTGGACATTTGCGCAGGATAGCCCCCGATCCCAGCCTAAATGTATCAGCGAGCACGACGTCGGCCAGGTCATCGCCGAGTCGGTACGGCTTCATCTTGCCAGCGACGTCCCACTCGGCATATTCCTATCCGGCGGCGTTGATTCTGCTGCCGTGGCAAACCTCGCCCATAGGCAGTCGCAAACACCCGTTCACACCTTCACGCTTACGTTCGAAGAGCAGGAATTCAATGAGGGGCCTGTCGCCCGGCAAGTTGCCGAGGCCATCGGGACCGTCCATCAGGAAGTGCTCTTAACTGAATCGCGATTTCTCGAAGGGATAAAGGCCGCCGCTGCGAGTCTCGATCAGCCAACATTCGATGGGCTAAATTCCTACTTCGTGTCGCGCGCGGTGCGTGAGGCCGGTATCACGGTAGCGCTCACTGGCACCGGCGGTGACGAGTTATTTGGCGGATATACGAGCTTTGTACGACTGCAACGGCTGCTGCGGGTTGTGGCAGTCGGGAGCCGCTTCCCGGCAATAGTGGGCCAATTCGCGGCGCGGGCCGTCGCCGGCCTGGCAACCGTCGCGGCCAAGCGACACGCAGGCTCAATCGGATCTCAGGCCGGCTGGGTCAAGCTGTCGGAAATTTTGACCGGAGCGCCCGATCTGACGAAGCTCTACCAGCTTGCTTACGCGATGTTCCTGCCGGGATTTCAGAAAGAACTGCTGTCTGACGCGTGTTTAGCCGCGGCTTCAGCGGACGGACTCAACGACCGCTTTCGCGATCGCTTGTCGCAGGAACTTGTCGGGCACTCGCCGCTCGCAGCGATTAGTATTCTCGAACAGCGCATCTTTCTCGGCGAGCGATTGCTCCCGGATACCGACTCGGCCAGCATGGCGGTCTCGCTCGAAACCAGGCTTCCGCTGGTCGATGTGAAGGTCGCCGAGGCCGTCATGGGAATGGACGACGATGCGCGGTTCCAACCGCTCGGGCAGAAACGCGTGCTGCGGCACATCGGGCTTAACGGGTTGGATCCCGCTCTGTTTGCCAGACAGAAATCCGGCTTCGTCCTGCCGTTTGACAAGTGGATCCGCCGCGGAATGCTGACAACGATGCGGGAACTGCTTTTGGACGAAAAAGCGGTGACAGCCGTCGGACTTCGACCCGCGGCGGTGGCGCGGCTCTGGTCTGCTTTCATCGACGGAAGGCAGGGACTCTACTGGTCTCGCTTGTGGGCGGTGTACGCACTACTCGACTGGTGCCACCGCCATAACGTCCTCATGTAGTAGCGCCGATTGAACGTGATTGCGCTCAGGGCGGCGGAACGCCTTGGGGACGTCCGCCGGCAGCCAAGTGCGCGATGGACGTTTGACGCGTCGCTCATTGCGTCAGAATCCGTTAGCCGGTAACGCGCGCGACAAAGGTGAGCGTCGTCCGGAATCCGTCGCGGACCATTTGTGGGGAAGTCCCCATCTTCTCACCGTCTTTTCACATTGCTCCGTTACAACGCACATCCGGTTGTGATCAGCGCAGCCCGGTCTTGTTTCAACGCTGATCAGTGCGATCGAGCAACGGATGCCGCAATAATCACATCTGTTATTTCCTTGCTATTTCGTCATCGCATACTTCTAATCCTTTGATCAAATCGTATAGCCGGGTTGAAGGACGTTGTATTCCGAGCGCGGTCGTTGCCGACGGCACTGGTGCAGAAAATGTGGGAGGCGCGGATGGCACAAAGAACTCATCCCAAAAGGCGGCGGTCGCTGCGCTATCAGGTGGAGGGGCTGGAACGTCGTCTGCTGCTTTCTTCCTCGCCTCTACTGTTCGGAACTCAGCAAACCTACGGCGCAGGCGTGGACCCTGCTTCTCTTGCCGTGGCGGATTTGAACTCTGACGGGAAACCTGATCTTCTGGTCGGCAATTTTTGGGGAGGCACTGTCAGCGTACTGCTAGGAAATGGAAATGGCACTTTTCAAGCCCAGCAGACGCTTGCCGCGGGGCTCAACCCGTATTCTGTGGTGGTCGCGGATGTTAACGGGGACGGGCGGCCTGATTTGCTGTTCGTTGACTCTGGCAGCGATACTGTGAACGTGTGCCTCGGCAATGGCAACGGGACTTTTCAGCAACAACAGACCTTCAGCACCGGCTCGAATCCACGATCCGTGGCAGTTGCAGATGTCAACGGGGACGGTTGGCCAGACTTAGTCGTTGCCAATAGAGGCACCAACACGCTCAGCGTTTTATTGGGCAACGGCGATGGCACCTTTCGTTCGCAGCAGACGTTGCAAACCGGTTCGCAGCCCGCGTCTTGCGCCGTGTTAGACATAAATCGCGACAATAAAATGGATATCGTCGCCTGTAACTATGGCGGCAACAGTGTGAGTGTTTTTCTGGGCAATGGCAACGGGAGCTTTGCATTGCAGCAGACGTTCGCTACTGATCTCGGTCCACGCTTCGTGGTTGCGTCAGACCTGACCGGGGATGGTCTTCCGGACGTAGTGACGACCAATATTTTTGGCGGCGATGCCAGCGTGCTGCTCGGCAACGGCAACGGCACGTTTAGGGCTCAGCGAACCTTTGCCACCGGCACGCTTCCGTATTCCGTGGCCGTGTCCGACATAAATGGGGACGGCGTACCTGATTTGGTAGTCGCGAACGATCGAGCTGGCACCATGAGTGTGCTGCTGGGCAACGGCGATGGGACATTTCAAGCTCAACTGACGTTTGCGGCCGGCACTTTGCCTGCCTCGGTCGCTGTCGCAGATGTGAATGGAGACGGTCGCCTAGATTTGGTCGTCAGCAACGATGGGAGCGGTAACTCCAATGCGGGCTACGTAGGCGTGATGCTGAACGGCGTTCCCGGCGGAATCCCGGCTCCGACCGGGGTTCGGGCAACGGAGGGTCAATATACCGACCACGTTGAGGTCGAATGGACGGCGGCGACCGGGGCCCAGTCCTATGAGGTGTGGCGAAACACCGTCAACACGACGACCTCCGCGACTGAACTGACAGGCAACGTGACAAACACCTATTACCAGGACAACTCCGCGACTCCGGGAACAGATTACTACTATTGGGTGGTGGCCGTGAACGGTTCAACCCGGAACTTTAGTGCCTCCACCGTGGGCTTCGCTAGCAACACACCCGGCGGTTCAGGAACAACCCAGAATATTTCGCTCTCTCCTCTGCAATTGCAGGGAACATTCACAATCAGCGGCGATCTCTCCACAGCCACCGGAACAATTCAAATCGGCCTCGCCTCATCGTCTCTGTTTCAGGCGCTGCTGACGGTCACCGGCACAGTCTCTTACGATACCAAGAAAATCACGGTTAACGGGAGCGTGGACGCCGAGATTGGTAACTTGAGTCTTCCGATCTTGAAAGGTGACTTCGTTATCCCCATTGGTGAGGGGGACTCGTCATCGGTTGATGATTCCGCTCCGAGCCAGACCGAAGAGGTTGCGGGGTTGCAAATCGACATTCAGCAGATTTCGCTTATCGCGGCTCCAAGCGGTCCCGAGATCGATCTGCAATCCGAGATCCAGTTGCCTAAGCCCCTCAACACATCGATCGACGCCGACGTGCTCATCACCACGCGAGGCATCCAATTGAAGTCCGCCTCGGTTTCATTCCCGGACGTTGCTTTCGCCCTGGGACCATTGAACATTTCCGCCAAGAGTATGTCCGTGAGCTACGATTCCACGGGCGAATTGGTCCTTCAAGGCGACCTGACACTGGATGGCCTTATCGGCGATATCTCAGCCGACGCGAACTTCTCGGGCAACGGCAACGGGATTTTCATCCAGGGAAACAGCGTGAATGCCGTCGGCGAGCTTTCCCTCAGCGACCTCAATATCGACGGCTGGGGTCTTCAGAACGCCACTCTCGATATCAACACGATCAAGAACATCTATTCGGGCTCCGCTACCCTGTCGATCCCCGGCTTACCGACTGTCGGCGCTTCTTTTGCCCTTGACGCCGGCCAGTTGGACAGCCTGAGCGTTTCCGTCACCAACGTCAATTATCCCATCCTCGACACCGGCTGGTTCCTTGACGGGATCGGCGGCGGCGTGAGCAATCTTGTGCATGGCCCGATCACTTTCTCTGGTTTTCTGGATCTCTCGTTGGGGCCTGACGAACAGATCGAGCTCCCAAGCTGGCTGGGTGGGGCCAATGCCGACACCGCTCTTACGACGCTTGATCTGAACGCCTCCATCACCTCCACCGACATTCAGGGAAGCGCCACATTGAAGATCGCCGACGGCTTGGCCGTCCTGACAGGCAGTGCCGATCTGAACCTGGCCGCCCACAGCTTTAATGCCGACGGCACTCTTACGGCGTTCGACAATGTTCTGACCGGAAATGCCAGCATCGCGATAAGCTCCACCGGCGCGACCAGCGTTTATGCCGGTGGAAGCCTTAGCATTCCCAGTTCGGACATTCCCATCATTGGTTCGTTTCCCGATCAAAACATCACGATCGCCTCCGGGAATTTTTACCTGAACTACGTGCCCGGCAATGCCTCGCAAGACTATGTTGACCTCTGGGGCAGCACCGGCCTGACCAGCATTTCCGTCCCCTTCATTCAGCTCCCGGTTGGGTTGCAGGTGGGATTCAGCCCATCGGTATCAATTCACCCTTTATATGCCAACAATCTACCGGCCATCCCCGCGGCTGTCGGGCTAAATATTTCTGCACAGGCCAATCCAACGAGCACGAGCATGACTTTCTCAGTCGCGGCCCAAACCCCGTGGGCGCTTCTTGAGGCGGCCTGGCCCAACAGTGTTTCCAATGTGCCTGTCGAGATCCAAGCCCCCAACGGTACGATTTATACCGAAAGCCAATTCTCCAGCACCAACGGCATTGGCCTCATTGACCAGATGAGCGATTCGATCCATGAGACGGTTGGAATATCGAATCCTGCCACGGGAAACTGGATCTTGATTATTCCTGATACTACCGGCCTGGGGACGGTTAGCTTCAATGCCGCCAGTGCAACGCCCGTAACCGGCGATCACCTTGTCTTCGTCCAGAAGCCCGCCAATACCACCACTGGCGCGCTCTTGAGCCCGATGGTTGTCGCCGTCGAGGATCAGAACGGCAACGTCATCACCGGCGACGGTTCCACCGTGACCCTCTCGCTGATCGGGGGTACGCAGGCCCTCGACGGTACGCTAGCCGTGGCCGCCGTCAATGGCCTGACCACCTTCAGCAATCTGATGTTTATCGCCACGGGCGCGTACGGCCTCAAGGCAAGCGACGGTACTGATACCCCCGCAACCTCCAGCAGCATCACGATCGGAGATCCGGTCGGCCTGTCGGCCGGTGCCGGTGCGCAATACAAAATCACCGGTCCAGCCGGCTCCCAAACGCTGGACGTTTCCGCGGGCATTGTAACCCTTGGCAGTGATCTTTCTGCCGAGTTGTTGAATTACACGCTCAAGGTCGAGGCGGGCGCGAGGGTGATTCTGGACAGCAATCAGCATGTAGGACAACTTGTGTTGATCGGTAATGGGACCCTCGACACGGGCGTCTACTCACTCGTCATCAACTATGACGGCAGTGCCAATCCGATCGCTGCCATTCGCAGTTGTCTGGCCACCGGTTACAACGGTGGCGCGTGGAACGGATCAGGAATTTCGAGCTCCGCGGCTGCGGCCAATCCGGGTTACGCCCTCGCCTACGCTGATGGCGCAGACGGATTGACTCCCGGCTTGTCTTCGGGGCAGATCGAAATCAAGTACACGCTCTATGGTGATACCGGTTTAACCGGAACAGTGGGGTTCGTAGACTTCATGCGAATGACCCAGCATTACACCGCCTCCAGCGGTGGATCCTGGGACACCGGCGACTTCAACTACGATGGGAGTGTTAATTTCACCGATTTCACGCTGATGACGCAGCATTACGGCCAAAGTGCTAATCAGATTATCGGCGCGACGCACCTGCAATTTGTCACACAACCGACGACCGCGATGGCCGGGAGCACCCTCAACGCTATGACCGTGTATGTGGAAGATCAGTTTGGCCGAGTCGTGACCAACGATAGTTCGACCGTTACTCTCGCAGTAGACAGCGGTCCCGGTGCGTTGGCCGGTACCGTGGCCGTCCAGGCACAAAATGGCGTCGCGACATTCACCAATCTGACGCTGGACGAAGGTGGGGACTATACGCTACATGCGATCGACGGCGATCTTGGCGTCGGCGTGTCTAGCCAGTTCACCATCATTTCAACCGATGTTTGGACGGGCCAGATGTCATCCGACTGGAACAATCCGACCAACTGGAACACCGGGCTCCTACCCGGTGGCGCAACCGATGTGGTAATAAATGAAGGCGCCGTTGTTGCCGGCACGCCGCTCAACGTGGCTGCCGTCGCGCTAAACGGCAGCATCCTGCAGCTCGCCGCCGGTACCGGTACCTCCAACATTTCCTCGCTGACAGTCAATAATGCGGCGATGTTGGATGTTGGTAACAACCAGTTGTTTATCAACTACGGCGGCAGGGCCGATCCGATCGCCGCCATTCGCACTTGTCTGGCCACCGGTTACAACGGCGGTGCCTGGAACGGAATCGGAATTTCCAGCTCCGCCGCGGCGAGCAACGCGGCCCAAACTACCGCCATCGGATACGCCGACTCTGCGGAAGGTTTGGTTGCGATGCCGAGCGATACGATTGAGGTGAAATACGCGCTCTACGGCGACACCGGCCTCGGCGGCACTGTCGGCTTCACCGACTTCATGCGGATGACGCAGCACTTCACGCAAAACAGTGGAGCGACCTGGGCGGAGGGCGATTTCAATTACGACGGCTCGGTGAACGCCGCCGACTTCGCGTTGTTGCAACCGAACTACGGGCAGACGCTTCCCGCCCCGAGTTCCGTGTCGCCCCTTTCACCGCCGGCTCCTCCCGCGCGGCCGCCGCGTTCGGTCGGCTTGCCGCCGCCAAGCGCGCTTGTGGGTTCGACGGTTTCTCAGCCTCCGGCCGACGGCATATCGCTGACAATCAACGTGAGCGGGATAACGACCACCACGTATGGTGATGCGACTCAGAAAAGGAAACCCGCCAAGGGCCGCAAGTCGAAGATACTTTCTGTGACGACCGCCCCGAAAAATAAGCGTAAGTCCGGCAACCTCGCTCGGTAGGCTATCTCTGGCCCTCGCGTCAGTGAAAGAGGAGTCGCTTATGTCACGAGATTTGCAATTCATCTCCCGTCGGCGGTTTGTCGCGGGCTCGGCGGCCTTGGCTGCTGGACTGGCGGCGCGCGAGTTGAGGGCGCAGGGAGAGAAAGCCACGTCTGCCGGCGAGAAGCTTAATGTCGCGGTGGTCGGCGCGGGCGGGCGGGGGATGGAGGATTTGAAAGAGCTTCAGCCGACCGGCGTCAACATCGTCGCGTTGTGTGATTGCGATTCGCGCCGCGCTGCCGCGAGTTTTGCGAACTATCCGCGGGCGGCTCGCCACACCGATTGGCGAAAGATGCTTGACAACGCGAAAGAATTTGATGCTGTTGTCGTGGCGACGCCGGATCACAATCATGCGATCATTTCGATTCACGCGATGAAGCTCGGCAAGCACGTTTACTGCGAAAAGCCGCTTGCTCATTCGATTTGGGAAGCGCGCGAGATGGCCAAAGTCGCCGCGGAAAATCATGTCGCGACGCAAATGGGCACGCAGGGCCACGCGTTTGAAGGCACGCGGCAGGCGGTCGAAGTTCTGCAATCCGGCGCGATCGGCCCCGTGCGAGAATTGCATGTCTGGACGAATCGGCCCATGAGTTGGTGGCCGCAGGGGATAATGCGGCCCACCGCCACGCCGCCGATTCCGCAAGGTCTCGACTGGGACGTCTGGCTCGGTCCCGCGCCGTCGCGGCCGTACAACCCGGCGTATGTCCCGTTCAAATGGCGCGGCTGGTGGGATTTCGGCACCGGGCCGATCGGAGATATGGGAATCCATAATTTGGATACCGCGTTTTGGGGCCTCGAGTTGACCGCGCCGACGGCGGTACGGATTCATGATTGCGCGCCGGCGCTGACCGACCCCTCGGCACGCGAGACGCTGCCGCTGTGGAGCATCTTGGAGATCGATTTCCCGGCGCGGGGCGACAAGCCGCCGGTGACGATGACCTGGTACGACGGCGGCAAGCTCCCGCCGGCCGAGCTTTTCCACGGTGAACCCGTGCCGAACATCGACGGCGGCTCATTGGCCATCGGCGCCAAAGGCTCGCTCCTCACCCGCACCTGGCACGGCGGCGAACATCCCGGCGGCGCCGACTGGTTCGTCCTGCTGCCGCGCGATAAGTTTCGCGATTTTCAGATGCCGGCCAAAACGCTGCCGCGCGCCGCGAGCCATCATCAGGAGTGGGTTGAAGCGTGTAAGGGCCGCGGCAAAACGCTGTCGAATTTCGGATATGCGTCGGTATTGACCGAATCGCTCCTCATCGGCGATCTGGCGCTGCGCACCGGCCAGGATCTCACGTGGGATTCGGCCGCCATGCGAGCGACCAATTGTCCCGCGGCCGAGCGATTCATCCATCCGGAGTTTCGGGAAGGGTGGTCGTTGTAACAGTGCGCTCGGAACCAGGATCGCTCGCCGTGCGCATAAAGATGCCGCGAGGCGGCGGCCCCGCGGCACCGTGGCAGTTAGGCTGGAACTCCCAGCCCACCCACATTGTTCATGGGGCCGGCTTGTTCCTTCCGGAAAATTTCCGGAATTCTTTGGCCAGGTCGTCAAGGGAATCGATTGCCCGAGCCGGCGGTTTTCTTATCATCGTTTCAACTTGATGACGACCTTGATGGACTAAGATGTTCGGGTGTTTTGATGCAGCCGCGACGGCTTTATCTCGATAACGCAGCGACGAGCTTCCCCAAGCCCCAGGGCGTGCATGATGCGATGCTGCGCTATGCAACAGAACTCGGCGCGAGTGCCGGCCGCGGGGCATATCATGAAGCGATTGAAACCGCGGCGTTGATGACCGAATGCCGCCGCCGATTAATCAAACTTTTCAATGGCCAGAACCCCGATCATTTCGTCTTCACGCTCAATTGCACTGAATCGTTGAATCTTGCCATTAAAGGGCTTATCGATCCGCGCGAGCGCGGCCATGCCATTTGCACGCATATCGATCACAACTCGATCCTTCGCCCGCTTCGCGCCCTTGAAGAATACGGCTGGCTTGATGTGACGCGCATCGAAGTCGATCCACAAACGGGTCTGGTTGATCCCCAGAAAATTGCCAGATCGATCCGGCCCGATACGAAGCTGATCGCCATCACTCACGCCAGCAACGTGACCGGCACGGTGCAGCCGATCCGCGAAATCGGCCGGATCGCGCGGGAACATAACGTACCGATGATTATCGACGCGGCTCAGTCGGCGGGGCATTTGCCGATCGACGTTCAAGCTGATGGCATCGATCTGCTGGCGGCCCCCGGCCACAAAGGTTTGCTCGGCCCGCTTGGCACGGGATTCCTTTACATCCGGCCTGGCCTCGAAAAGATCCTGCGCCCGCTCAAAGAGGGGGGCACCGGGTCGGTCAGCGAAGCCGATCGTCAGCCCGATTTCATGCCTGATCGATTTGAAGCCGGAAGTCACAACGCGATCGGCATCGCCGGGTTGTCGGCGGGCGTGAAGTGGATTCTCGATCGGGGCATCGAGACGCTGGCCGCGCATGATCGCGAGCTGACGCTGACGTTCATCGAAGGCGTCAGCGATATCGCCGGCCTGACCTATTACGGCCCGCGCGGCCCGCGCGATCGCGTCGGCGTCTTCTCCGTTCGACTCGACGGCTACGACCCGCACGAACTGGCCATGGTTCTCGAAACCAGCTACGGCATTCTCACCCGCGCGGGTATCCACTGTGCTCCCCTTGCTCATGAAGCCATCGGCACGGCGAGTCTCGGCGGCACGACCCGGTTCAGCTTCGGCCCGTTTGTTTCAGCGCAGGATGTTCAGTATGCCACCGACGCGCTGGCGCAGATCGCGATCGCGCGGATCGAGAAGCCGGTTGGCAGTGCATGATTCTCCGCGCGGTCCCGAGCCGCTCCTTCCCCGCCGGGGAGCGCGTCATTCCAATGCGGGAGAACGGGTCTGGAACTGGAATCGAGCCGGCGGTCGATTTCAGCCATGCGGCGAGTTGAATTCGACTTCCGAACCGTTTGAATTGGCTGTTGGCGATTTTGTGGCGTCTTTCCGGCGCTACCGCGGTTTCCAGACCGTCAGGCCAGGTATGTCATCAAAATCGTCGTCATTGCTCGCCAGATGGCTCAGTCCCTGCCGTCGAATCAGCGCCAGCACGGTCGCATCATTCGTTAGAAGTCCCCTTTCTCTGGGCAATCGCGCGGCTTCGCGGAGGATCGTCGGGTCGGCTATCAGCATCGACAGATTCATATCCAGAAACTCATCGACGGCCTGTTGGAATTGATGCAGCCGGGTGATGTGATCGCGGTGATGCTGAAGCCAGTTAACCAGGCCCGCCCGGTTCAAGTTAAAGCTTGCCGCAGCCTCGGCGAGCATGATCTTGTGCGCTGCTTCGGCCAGAACATGGACCGAGGAATATCCCGCAATCGCCCCGGCAGCCACGCGTTCCAGGAATAAGGTGCATGCTTGAGAAAGCGGTGGTGTTTCGACGAAGTGGTAATAGAGAATATTGGCGTCGATGAAACACGCCGCGCCGTCGGGCATATTCAAAGGCATCGAGCAGCTCCGTCAGTTTCCATCGAGATCAAATTCCGCTGACGTGGCGATGTCCCGGGCAAGATTCACGTCCAGACGAATGCGCTGGTCTCGCCGTCGTCGGATCGTCTCCACTCGCTGAGAGGGCGTCAAAACCGGTTCAACGGTCAGTCGAACGCGCTCATGATCGGCCAGCGCGGGTCGCTGTGACGGCACGAAGACGCCATTTTCGAACGTTGCTTCCACGGTGAGAGGCATAGGAGGCGCTCCTTCGAATGCATTTTAGGCCCTGCCCGCGAAAATCATAGAGCGTTGTCGCCTTACGAGATGTTATGCGTCGTGAAAACGGCAAAGTCTTTTCGGCCGATGCGAGTCCCGCATGCCAAACGTGAACAATTTGATGCTGTTTCATCCGAGCAGCATCGTTTCCACTGATGACGCGGATCAATCAAACGGGTCGGGAGCTCCCGACCCGTTTGAATTGGCTGGATGCTTTGAGCCGGTATGGCAGAACCAAAGTGCATTTTGTGGATTGCATCATTGCCGCCACGGCCAGGGACCAGCGGGTTTCGGTGGCGACGTTCGATCAGGACTTTCGCAAGTTCCCGGATGTCGAGCTTCGATGAGAATGCCTCATCGCGCACGCGAGTCTTGAACTCCAATCGAGCCGGCGGTCGATTTGAGCCACGCGCCGGGTTGAATTCGACTCCCGACCCGTTTGAGTTGGTTGGCCATATCGCTCTGCATTGGCAAGAGAAGCGAAATCGGACGGAGGTTACAAGACCGCATTAAGGGTGTGTGGTTGTGGGTCACGAGCCAGACTCTCACTCTGCCCGCGTCTTCTCCAGCACCGGTATCCATCGCCAAGGCTCACAAGAACCAGTCCAATACCCAGAAGCTCACATAGCTGCGGGCCAAACCCGGGATTTTGATAAATGCTGATGTCAGGGTCATTGGCCAGCTTCTTTGCCTCGGGACTGTCGGGCGCGAGGGTGGCCGCGTGAGACTGCACCGTTTTCTCCAATGCAGCCAACTGCTCGATGAACTGCGGTTTTTCGGCCAGAATCCGCCTAAGTTCCGAAGAGTCGGCCGCTGCGGCGCCATGCTGTGCGACGGCTTTGAAATCGTGCCACGAAACGTTCGTGCCCAATAGTTGGCTCTGCATGAAGGAGATCGAAGCAGCGATGGTAATGATTCCGGCGAGGCCAATCGCCACGGCACGTGAACTGCGCGGGCACCGCTTGAACGCCGCGGCGATCAGAACCACGATCGCCACCAAGCAGGACACCGCAACCGCCCGGCCCTGCCAGAATTCCTCGCCGCGCGGACGCCAGCCAACGAATGGCACGTTTATGATTACAGGATTTACCGCGCCCGGTGGTATCCATGCATCATTCTCCACCCACCCGGCAAAGACCGCCAATAGCAGGCACGGCACAAGAAACAGCAGGCCGCTCCATGCGTCCAGGGTGCGAAAGAAACCGGCGAACACCTCGGGGGAAAAGCGCATCGTCTGTCTCAGCATCATGAAACCAAGGACGAGGAGTACAATCGCGGTGTAAGCGCAGACGCCCTCGCCGTAGCCCATCGCGTATTCGCACATGAACGTGCGGCTCGAGGCGATCCTCCGTTTCCACAGGCGCAGCATCTCCTCCTGTGAATGAGGTTTTTCCATGGCGTCAACGACTCCCTCGCCGAGCATCTCCGCCGGCACGTTTTTCGCGGCGGCGTCCGTTGCTTCCTGACGCCTGAAGTCATCGCGGAACTGCCGATAGATTGGATCGGTCCTTGCGGTTACCTTGACAAAATCGGTACTGCCGCCGGAAGTCTGCGGGCGATGGATTTCAAAGCTCCCAACCTCAAAAACGATGCCCATTCCCGCCACCGACAGGATCGCCGAGCGCGCGACATTCCAGCGGCGTCGTCGCGGCGCCAGCAGAATAAAAGCCCCGGTGAGGAGACTGATCGCACCGATCACCCGGCCTTGCGAAAAGTCGAACCCGTGCCTCACAAATGTCTGCGAGAAGCCCGCCAATTCAACGGAATTGCCGGCGGCGTTGGCAACGGTTTCGGGAAGTATCTGCAAGGTCTGGCGAAGCCATTCGACGTGCGGGAAGGGACCGATGGATAAGATGCAGACGCCAAACAATACCGTGCTGATTCCCAGCCATGGCTGCGAGAATGGCGCATCGGGCGCTGGTTTCCTGCTTGCACGCGACAATTCCACGAGTTTGATGACCGCGAATGCGGCCAGCGCCACTTGCAGAAGTGATGCTCCGCCGGTGAAGAATTTCTCGCCATGCCCCAACATTTCCTCGCCCCGATTTAATTCGACGGTATACAGGGATGGCAGTGCCACCAGGACCAATAGTGTCCACCAAATCCACGCGGGCCACGGTTTGCCTCCCGTCGGCTTGGTTGCCGGCGCAGGCGACGGAGTGTTGGAGACGGTCTCCACTTCCGACTTCATGTCGCGAGCATGCTGATAGCGCAGCTCGACATCCCGCTCCAGCGCGTGCAGCACGATCTCGTCCAGCCTCACGTCGATCTGTACCTTTTGCGAAGGAGGCGCGAACCGCCCCATCGGAAGTTCCCCGGTCAGCATTTCGTAAAATACCACGCCGAGCGAATAAATATCCGCCCGGTGATCGACGCTTTCAGGCTTGTCCATCTGTTCCGGCGCCATGTAGCGCGGCGTGCCAAGCGTAGCGCCCGAAACGGTGAGCCTCGGATCGGTTTCCTCTCGGCCCAATAGCTTGGCCAGGCCAAAATCCGCGATTTTCACCCGCCCTTTCTTGTCGATCAGGATATTCTCAGGCTTGATGTCGCGATGGACGATCCCTTCCTCGTGGGCAAACTGCAACGCATCGCAAATCTTCGGAACGACCGCCAATGCTTCGGCGGCTGTCAGACGGTGGGAGAGGATCATCTGCCGAAGGTTCAGACCGTCGACTAATTCCATGACAAAGTAATACAAGCCGTTGCTCTCGCCGAAATCGTAGACCGAGACAATGTTCGGATGGCTCAGCCTGGCAAGCGACCGGGCCTCGCGGCGGAATCGCTCGACGAAATCGGGTGATGCGGCATCAGAAGGAGGAAGAATTTTCAGGGCGACAATCCGGTCGAGTTGAATCTGGCGCGCCTGATAGACCACGCCCATGCCGCCTCGGCCGAGCATTTGGCGGATCTCGAACTGGGGCAGGCGTTTGGCGACCTCGGCGGCGTCAGCGATGTCGATCAGGGCGACTGCCGGATCGCTGCCGCCGGATGCAACTGCCACGGTTTCATCGGGATCCACCGGCGTCACCGACTCGACGTGGAGGGCCGCGTCTAGCAGGCATTGCGCGCAGAGACCTTCGGGCGAGTCACCCGCAACTGCTGCGCCGCATCGAGTGCATGTTTTCATGGTGTTTCCTGCCATACTGAACACTCACGGGAAACAACGAAATGGTTACAAGATTCGGCGGAAATTTACCCGGCTATGGCGGTGAACAGGCTGCGGATTTCGTCATCGACCTCCGCCGGTGACTCGACCGTGCGCGAGATTTCCTCACGCAGAAGATCGCGATAGGCTTTTCGCATCCTGTGAACGGCAACCTTCACGGCCGCCTCGGTCATATCCAGGTCGTTTGCCGCGGCAGCGTGGGAATCGTTTGGGAGCGCGCCACCCAGGAACACCTTGAGCCGGTCAAACTCCCGCGCGTCTTTTCCGCGCACTGTAGCGTGACGCAGGCGATCGAGGACTCGCGCCAGCAGTGCCATCGCCCAGCGCCGCTCAAAGATGTGTTCCGGCGTTAACTCGTGGAAAGGTTCGATGCAATAACGAGATTCGGCGCCGCCAACGTCCAACGGAATGATGACTTGACCACCGCCGCGTTTCATCGCGTCGGCCTGCTCGTCCTGGTGGCTGACGAAATGCTGCACGCATTTGAGCAGGAACGACCGGAACCGTCCCCGCCGCGGATCAGCCGCTCCCACGACATCCTTTTCAAGCAGTCGGGCGAAGAACGCCTGCGTCAGGTCTCGTGCATCTTCGGGGTTTCGTCCCTTGCGACGAAGGAACGCGTAAACCGGCTCCCAATATGCAGAACACAGAGCCGCCAGCGCGTCTCGCGATTGGCGACCGTCGTGCCGTCCTGCCTCAAGGACGAGGCTCCAGTGCGTCGTCTCGAATCGCGCTTCGGATTGTGCCGACGAATCGAGATTGTGTGGTCGCACATGCAAAAGTGTACGCGACAGTGAATCCATCTCAACGCGCCCATGTTATTCGGCGCGTTGAGTTCGACTCCCGACCCTCCCGACCCGTTTGAATTGGCCCGTTTTCGTCCTTGAATCGTTCTATGAGCATCCGCGTCGCGATGTCGCGGCGGCGCTGGCAAAGCTAATCGCCAGTCCCGGCGTCGAGATCGACGACCTCGAAGTATATCTGGATGCTTTGAGCCGCTACGGTCGAACCAAAGTGCATTTCGTGGACTGCATCATTGCCGCCACGGCCAGGGACCAGCGGGTTTCAGTGGCGACGTTCGATCAGGACTTTCGCAAGTTCCCGGATGTGCGGGTCGAGCTTGGGCGAGAACGCCGCATCGCGCACGCGAGCTTGGAACTTTAATCGAGTCGGCGGTCGATTTCAGCCACTCGGTGGGTTGAATTCGACTCCCGACCCGTTTGAATTGGTCCGACCCGTTTGAATTGGTCCTCCCGACCCGTTTGAATTGGTCGACCCGTTTGAATTGGTCGTTTGAGTTGGTCTTCACATCGCCGACATCAACGTTGTTAATTGGCGGTTCCAACCATTGCGCGCTCCGCTACGGGGAATATAACATCCAGTGTAATGTGAATGGGGTATAGCTGCGGCATCCGAAGCCCATCAATATCCGATGGCTCAAATGGTGCGAGCTGTATGGCATTGGCGTGATGGACGGTGAGGTCGGGCGGAACCTGTTGGTAACAGATATAAAGACAATCATTTCCGCCTTGGTCGCCCAATGTCACCACAAGCGGGTAAGTGTGTCCCTCGCCGAAGCGCACGACACCACTACCGACCGCAAAATTCTTCTTCTGGACGGATTCCGTGGGCACGATCTCCGTCGGTACTTCGATAGTCAGAGGATTGGTTTTCGTAACCTGCGCCGCGATTTCCAGCCGGATTTTCAGGTGAAGGTCACCGTCTATTACCCGCATCGTACCCGTACTAACGACACTGGCATCGTCCCAGCTCGTGCGAACTTTGAAGGGACTAGCGATCATCCGGTGAAGAATCACTTGCGCATTCGGAAAGCGCGCGCTGCCTGCTTCGACAGCCTTCACCCAATCCATGGCTTTTTGCGCGCGTCCGTTGGTCAGATCGTCCAGCGTTTGGTTCGCGAGAACCAGTTTTTCGTTGGTCGCGAGTAGCCGTTTTTCTACGTCGTCCAACTGCTTTCTTTGCTCACTTGCCTTTTCCTTGACCTCTCCGACGGAAACATTTACGCCATCGATTTTGCTCCGCGTTACGTCAACGCTCTTTGCAAAAGTACCTAACAGCAAGAGCGTTAGAAGGGCCGTCAGCACAAGAGGCACGGTAAGCCATTTGGGAAGCTTCGACGAGTTCATTCGTGACTCCATCTCTCTCTGTGGAAACCCGGGATACGGATGCGCGATCGCACGATTACGCGCGGCAATTTGTAGTGCGCCATCAATAATGTCGCGACTATAAAAAAATGCAGATATTTGCTTGCAATCTTTACCCGTTATGATAGCGCCGTCGTTTTTGAAGCTTGAATTGAAGCGGGAATTCAAACGGGTCGGGAGTCGAATTCAACCGTCCAGGCCCGATCTATCCAAGATGGGGATGAGGCAGATCGGTAGTTCTTCTTCAGATTACGCCTCCTGGCCTCGGTGACATATCGAAGGTTCGCATAGATAGTCGCCAGATCAAGGTCTTGATTGACGGTGATACGCCTCGGCGCGGCAGTCGTCGCCGAGACAGTACCGGCGTTTATTGGCGCCGCAAGATAGGTAGACGCCTTACCATCGACCCAACTCAAAGCCGTGCGGAAGATTGTTTCCGCCAAATAGAGCCGTTGCACGGTTTTCGAGAATTGAAGCAATTGTTGCGGCGACGCAGTTGCCGGAGTGAATCTTGAAGAATCGCCATATGCAACGACCTCGTGCACTCCCACAAGGTCTTTAATTGAGTTCGCGATAAGCGATTCGAGAATTACGCTGTTCAACTGGGAGACATTAACTGGTATGAGAATCCGCGAATGAGCGGGCAGCTCCGCGAGTTTGAACGCATCTTTGGCCTGTGTCCTGGGATCGCTGTAATGGCTGGGGTACCCCTGAAATTCAAAAGCCAGGCGAAAATCCTCGAATGTGACATCGAGCTCAAGCTCTCCGGCGTTTCCGGTCCTTGGATTGATCAAGTAGGACGGCTTGGCACCGATTTCCTTTGGCGTCTGCATGACGGTAAAGGTGATAAATAGATCAAGATAACAATGAAGCAATGCCTCACCAAACGAAGTCGGTCCTCGGGGTGCGCCGAAGCCGTCGTATCGGCTTGTCAATCTCGTATCCAATCCAGCAATGATGCTGCGATTGATTATTCGCTTTTCGGAATCAAAAGAGTATGCGGGCAAGCCGAATCGCCGGATATCTTCCTGTAGCCCGAAAAGCAATCGTGCAAGATTGGCGACCTGTTTCAGCGCGTTCTGCGACCCTTCTGACTTGCGGGTAAAAGCTTGAAATTTGCGCGCGAAATTGGCAAATCGCCGGCGTAAACCATCTGCATGGGGCGAAGACGCGACATTGTTCTCAGCCAGATATGCTGCATGGTTGGCCTTAACAGGACCGACTATTGTGTTTCGCTCAGCTCGATTCATCATTTGCTCACGCTGAATTATTGGCGCAATGATACGCCGAAGCGAAATTCCGTCTCGTCAAATCGGGGCGACTGGACACCGTTAGAACTTTTTATCGCCGGCGTCCTGAGCTGGGAAGCACGCTGGCGGCGGATTCTTGGTCGTCAAGTAGAGGGTGAATGCCCATAACGACTGCGTTCACTTGCCGGGCCGGATGCAAGGAACGCGATGTCGCGAAAAACCGTCAGGCCGGCCCGGTCAAGTGCAACGTTTGGTTAGCCCCGACCGATTGCACGACGTCGGGAACGAGCTTGCCTGCTTGGAGCAACTCGAGCGCGGACAACCGACCCTCAAGGTCGGCCTGGGACAGTAGGCCACGGCGGTATAGGTGCCGCACGAAATCTCCGGCCGCGGCGGCTTGCTTCGTGGTGTTGCACTCGTGGCACGACACGACGATGTTCCGATACGAATTGTTCAGGCCATCTGCTTGGGCAACCACATGGTCAAGCTGGCAGTTGTCCGGGCGCACTTGCCGCAGGCAGTAAAAACAAGCACCATTCTCCCTCGCCAACAGAACAGCCAAATACCGGCGGTCCGTGAAGAAATCGATGGCTTCGACGTCGATGACTTCTGCCGGTTCCTGTTTCGGAACGATGCCTTCAATCTCTTCGGGCAGCAAGACGCGGATCAAGTGGCCGTTACGAGACCGGTCTTCGATGCGAAGGCACCCACGCTCATGCAGGCTGCGCAAGTCGTCTCGAATGCTGGTGCTGACACCGAGCGCGCTAGCCAACGGGTCGATTGCGAACAGCCCTTGTTCCTTGCCGATAAGCCGAGTGTGCCGAAACAGGTGATAGTAGATGCTCCGCTCTCGCAGCGTCATCTTCATTGCGGGGAAAAGGTAGTCCTCGCACTGTTTCAACGTCGTCTCAACGTCCACGAAGCGAATCCTCGTTGGCTGGCTTTAGGGGCTAACTTGTGATTCTCTGAGCTAATTATACGAACAATAAGCGGCCGGCGAAGGCGCATCAACGAACGATCAGGCCGATCTGAGAAGGAGTTCGGGTCAATTTGAGCGCGCGAATTGACCGAGCAATTCTTGCGCGGCAGTATGGAGGTCTTGAAGCTAGCGGACCAGTACGAAACCGGGTGCAAAGTACGGCGATTGGCTGGCACACCATCCCCATTTCAGGCTCTGGAGTGGGGAGCTCATGCCCTTTCATCATGATCGCACAGACCGGTGTGAATTCACTCAATCTCAGGTGATCCGGTCCTCACACGGAGCCACTCGTCGAGAAGGTCAACAAGAAACCGCCCGGCGAAGTGATCCGCGATACTGGCGACGGGATTTGAACACAGGATGTGTATGTCTCGTCACGAGTTGTGGCGAATCACCCTCGGCGTTCCGAAAACGCGCCCTCGCGATTGAACCAGGTAAGAACCAGAAACAGCCAGAAATATGCATCGTCGGAAAAAGATTCGGGACAACAAGACGGCTATTGAACTTTTTGTCGATAGCGTCGGCGCGTGGGAAGCGCGCTTGCAGCAATTGGTCGGCAGATTGGCGGATAAGAAATGACCGGACAAACAAACTCACCGGCCATCCATTGACCAACACGTGCTGGGAAGTACGTACCGCCGCAGCTCGACCTGCCACCGCGGCACCAGCCGCTCTGGACCGGCGAACACCTCCCGCACCATCCGAGCGAAGGTGCGTGGGTCGTCCGGGGCGTCGCCGCACACGCCCATCGTACTGCGGAACTCGTAGGCGCGGAGATTGGGGCTGGAAAATCGGAGGGCCACCCGCTCGTGCCGGGCGGTCCGGCTCTCCGGCCCATGCACGAACCAACGGCCGACCTCGATCCCGTCGTCTCGGGCATCGTAGTACAGGAAGGCTTGGTCGCACGCAACCGGTTCCCGGCCGAGCGCGAGGACCGCCTGGCACCCTTGCTTGCGGTCCGGACGGTGGAAGTCGAACCCGGCGGCCTCGAGTCGATCGTGCAGGAGAACCTCGAACTCGTCCACTGACATCCCGGTCGGCTTCGGCCGCCGCTTCAGGGCAGCGGCCCGGGCCTTGGCGAGCCGGTCCGCCCGACCGGGTGTGACCCAGAGCGGATCACCCGCCTTGAAATCCTGGTAATCGATTCGCTGGAATAACACGGTCCCGCCCTGGGTGACGTAGTACGGCGGTTCGATATCGACGAGGATCGGCGGTTCGGCGCGGTCGGTGGACAGCCGCTCGATTTCCGCGAACAACCACGCCCGCCACTGGTCCCAATACGCGGAGGTGTCGAACTCGGCGGTCAGCCGGTCCTGGCCCTCCCATGGCAACGGCAGGTTGAAGACCTCGATCGGTTGGTACTTCGTTTTCTCCAACGCCGAACACGCGACGATGAAGTCCGCGCAAGCACCCGTGGCCATCGCGCCGTAGTGCAGTGCGGCGGCCGGGAACTGCTTGAACAGGTTGATGACCTTCCCCGGCCACCAGACGCTGACCGCCGGGCTAACCGAAGTCAGCCCTGAGCGGAAGAAGATAAACGTGCGATGCACGCCCGCCTCCGTAATCGGCCGCCCTCGAATCTGATCGTGTGAAACATTCAACTATTGTATCACTAAAGGCGATTTGTCGCGTATTGACAGGCGACAGGATTTGAACTGCGCATTATCCTCTAATCAAAGGAGTTATGCCGAATCACCCGAACCATAGTTCAATCGCCCCCTTCGATTTGAACAAGTTCGTCGAGTTGTAACTCTGGTTCGCACAACGAAAAAGCCCTTCGGTGACTACACCAAAGGGCTCATTTCAAAAAATAGTCGGGGCGACGAGATTTGAACCCAGCCAGCTTGCCATGCCGGGTGAAAAACTTGGGCCGATCATGTCGCACGCGGGGTCTGGAAGTGCAATCGAGCCGGCGATCGATTTGAGCGGAGCGGACGGTTGGGTTCGACGCCCGACCCGTTTGAATTTCCGACCGAGTGGTCCGTCGCGCCGGCCGCTGATTGACACTCTTGGCGGACGCGATGAAATGGCCGCATGACTTGGCAAGAATATCAGGACGGGGTCGTGGATCTATATGCGCAAATGGATCAGATGGGGCGCGTCTATCGCAACACCCACCGGCCTGACAAGGACACCGGCAGGCCACGCCAAATCGACCTGTGGATGGAGTGTGATTTCAAAGGCATGACCATGGGCACCTTGGTCGATGCCAAGTTCCACGAAGAACCGATCGACGTGAACACCGTCGAACAAGTCGTCATGCTCGCCGAAGCAGTGAATGCGCATATGTCCGTCATTGTAGCCCCCAACGGCTTCACTGAAGGAGCGTTGGCTAAGGCCAAGGCGTGTAAGATGCATTGCCGCGTCTGGACGCTGGAAGAGGCGCTGGAGTTCATGGTCGAGGATTTCTGGGTCATGTGCCCGGTCTGCGAGCAAGACTGCATTCCGATGGATCAAAACGGCGCGGCAGAATGGGACCGGAAGTGGCTTTGGTGGCTCGCGGGGTCATGTCGAAAGTGTCGTGCGGCTCGCGTGTGGTGCCAGTCGTGTGGGACCACAATAATGATCCCGGCCGGGTGTAGGGAGGAATGCACATGTGGGCTGGTGTGGGAGGTGACGGCCGATGGGGATGTCTTGCCCCCCGAAGAGGCGGAGGCGGATGATGAAGAGAAACCACACGATCCTCACCCAGGCCATCCGACCTTCTGGTGACGTCCTATATCGGACAGTGCTGTACTGCGGGTGACGCGAGCCCAAGCCGCTTTTTTTTATCGAGAAGCACGTCAGATGAATGCATGAAACGGTGACATCCTCGTTCCGATGGCCTCTCTCTATTACGATGGACGGCGAAGAGGAGCCATCCCATGTCCGATTCGCCTTGGTCTGTTTCCCGTCGTGAAGTTCTCGCCGCTCTGGCCGCTGCCGGCGTTGCGCCGCTTGTTGGCGCAGCGCCGATCATCCCCGCGAGCCGGCCAGCTCCGAGAATGCTTGACCGGGCGATGCGGTGGATTCAGCTGGCGCTCGTTGAGAAAGATCCGGCGACGTTCGATCCGGACTGGTGGCTCGATCTGTTCAAGCGCGTTCACGCCGATGGGGCTTGTATCTCCGCCGGCGGGATGTGCGCGTTTTATCCGACCGACGTGCCGTTTCATCACCGCAGTGAATTCCTCGGCGACAAGGACACCTTCGGCTATCTCGTGAACGGCTGCCGCAAGCTGAATATGACTGTCGTCGCGCGCGTCGATCCGCATTGCATCCGCGATGACGCGGCCAAGGCGCATCCGGAATGGGTGGCGGTCAACGCGAATGGTCAAAAGGCGCGGCACATGGTCACTCAAGATCGCTGGCTGAGCTGCGCGCTGGGGCCGTGCAACTTTGAGTTCATGCCGCAGGTGCTGACGGAGATCGTTTCGCGCTATGGCGTCGATGCGATCTTCGCCAACCGCTGGGCCGGGCACATCACCTGCTACTGCGATTCATGTTTGAAGGAGTTCAAGAAGGCCAGCGGACTGGACGCGCCGCGCTCGTCGCAGGAACGCGGCTGGGCCGAGTTCCAAAGCTGGCGGGCCAATCGATTGTTCGACGTGTGGGATGTATGGGACGCCGCGGTTGCGAAAGTGAATCCTGAAGCGTGCTGCCTGATGAACATGGGGAGCGTTCACAGCACCGACATGCCGCGCATCGGACAGCGCGCGGGGATGGTGGCGGCGGATCGACAGGGGCGAAACGCCCAGCTCATTCCGCCGTGGGCGGCGGGTTGGAACGCGAAGGTGTTCCGCAGCGTGATGTTCGGAAAACCCGTCGCCGGGATTTCGAGCATCGGCAACGACGACAACCACCGCTGGAAGGATTCGGTGCAGAGCGCCGCCGAGATTCGGCTCTGGCTGCTGGAGTGCATCGCCAACGGAATGCGGCCGTGGGCCGTCAAATTTTGCGGCACGCTCTACGACAAGCGATGGGTTCCGCCGGTCGAGGAAGTCTATCAATGGCATTTTGAGAATCAGAAGTTTTTGGAGAACAAGCGAAACCTGGCGCGGGTTGGGTTGGTTTGGTCGCCGCAGACGTCGACCGCGATTGGAATCGCAAGAACGGAAGGCGCGCAACTTGGCTTCTATCACGCGATGGTCGAAGCGCGGATTCCATTTGAGATGGTCAACGAGAATTTCCTCGAAGCCGAGCATCTCGACGGCTTCAAATTGCTGATCCTTCCCGGAATCTCGGTGTTGTCGGACGCCCAGTGCGAGAAGATTCGCCAGTTCGTCAAACGCGGCGGGAGCGTCATCGCGACGTACGAAACTTCCCTCTTCGATGAGAACGGCCAGAAGCGCAAGGACTTCGGCCTGGCCGACCTGTTCGGCGTTGCCGTCGCGGGGAAGACCGAACCCTTCATCAAGAACTCCTACATCAATCTGGAGCATGGAACCCAGCATCCGATTCTGAAAGGATTCGAAGACGCGGGTCGAATCATCAACACCGTCGGCCACGCCAACGTGAAAGCAACGGGTGAATTTGCTGCCCCGCCGCTGACGCGCGTGCCGTCGTATCCTGATCTGCCGATGGAGGATGTCTATCCGCGTCAGCCGACGACGGACATTCCTGAAGTTTTTCTGCGCGAGCTGGACGGCGGCCGCGTCGTCTACTTCCCCGGCGACATCGATCGCACATTCTGGGAAGTCCTCGATCCGGATCATGGTCGCCTTCTGGCGAACACAGTTCGCTGGGCGCTGAACGAGCCGGATGTTGTGAGCGTCACCGGACCGGGCGTGTTGGATATTTCCGCGTGGGAGCAGGCCGAGTCGATGACCGTGCACCTCGTGAACCTGACGAACCCGATGATGATGAAAGGTCCGATCCGCGAGTTGTACGCCATCGGCCCGCAGCAAGTCACTGTGCGCCTGCCGGAGGGTCGCCGAGCCCGCGAAGTGCGACTGCTGGTCAGCAAAGCTGATCCGCAGATGCATGATGCTGGTGATGTGCTGCGTCTAACGCTGCCGTCAATTCTCGACCATGAGGTGGTGGCGATCACGTTTTAGCGGCGCAGTGCCGACGGTACGGATACGATCTCCAATCTATGTTCGCGCCCCTGGCAAAATTCATCGACTGGTCGGCCATTCAGGCTGTGTCGCTGATGATGCCTACCCATGATTCTGAACCGAGGCTGCAAGAAGCGATTCGATTTCTGAATGGTCCGGACTTCGTTACCGCTGATAGTCAACCGGCACAGGTTGAATTCGACGGCTCTCTCCATTTCCGCTTTCCGACGCCCCGACCCTGCGATTTCCTGGAAAACAATGTCGTTTATGGACGGCTTTACCGCTGCTCCGAACAATGGCAGGAGCGGCCGGTGATTGTTCTACTGCCGGGTTACAATGACTCGGCCAGCTATAAGCTCAGATTTCCATTGCTTGCCCGCCAATGTAATCGCGCGGGATTTAACGTGGCTACGTTTGTGCCGCCTTACCACTTTCAACGCTGTCCCCGCCAGCGCGCGGCGTTTGACACCGAGGATTGCCTTTTTTGGGTGGAAAGAGCGGCGCAAGCGATCGCCGAAATTCGTGCCCTGACCGGGTGGCTGCTGGCGGAAGGTTGCCCCGCGGTGGCGCTGTGGGGATATTCGCGGGGAGCGAGTGATGCGGGGATGGCGGTCTGCCGCGATGCGCGGCTGGCCGCTGTTGTTATGGCAAGCTTTCCAGTGCGATGTAAACCCTTAGTGCAACAACTGGCCGTCCGACCGCGTATCCGCAGGAGATTGCAGAGCGCTCGCGACGTATGCGAGAGGATGAATCAGACTCCGATGAATTTGACTCTGATCCAGCCAGCGATTCCCAGGGAAGGGATATTATTGATAGAGGGGATCCACGATTTAGTCTGCTCGAAAGACGATATCGAGGACCTTTGGCAGTCGTGGGGACAGCCCGACATCTGGCGGTTGCCGCACGGTCACGTCAGCGTTTGTTGCGGGGGAGTGCCGGGCTTGACGGGGCGAGTCCTTCGCTGGCTCGCGCCACGGCTGGACAAGCAAGGGCTCTTCGCAAAGAACCGTCGGTGCGCCGGGCGATTGACACATAAAACAATTTCAAGCTGAACCTGAACCAAATATCTTCCTGATCCACTGATTACAATGGGCGGCGGCGCGGCAGACTGCATGTGCCAATCCGGGCGGTTCACTGAAGGAGGATTGTAATGAATCTTTTCTCGTTCCGGACGCGCATCGGCATCCCGTCTAGGCGCGGACTGTACATCGTGATGCTGCTGACGATGGCGCTGGCGGGCCGGGCCGCGACAGCGGAGGTTGGCGACGTTTTTGTCATCGCGTTGGAAAATCACAACTTCACCCAGCCGGCCAAGATCGATAATCCGCGAAAACGCCAACCCCACCAATTGCTTGGTAACCCAGCGTGTCCGTTCTTCAACAGTCTGGTGACTCCCGGCGATCCCAACGCCAAATATGTGTCATTCTGTTCCCACTACAGCAACGCCGGCAACCACGTTCATCCGTCGGAGCCGAGCCTCATCTGGGCCGAATGTGGAAGCAACTATAATCCCACTGCCAAAGTCGTCGTGAAAATTGACGCCGACCCCTCCATCGCGGCTGGCAATCTCTTCACGATTCCGCACCTCACCGGCTTGATGGACGCCGCCCACATGCCGTGGAAAGACTACCAGGAGGACGTGGAAATCTCCGGCAAAGGTCCGCTGTTCAGCAGTCACGGCACGTTGCCCGACGGCGTCACCAATCCCTTTAACGGCACGAACCGGTACGATTATGCCTGCAAACACAATCCCATGTGCTTCTTCGCCGACACCGGAACCCGAAACGTGTATCCGATCAGCCAGTTGGCCAAGGACCTGGCCGACAACACGGTCGGGCGCTACAACTGGATTACGCCCGACCAATACAACGAAATGCATACGCCGCTGCCGGATGGCTACACGTATCACGGCGTGCACTACACGGGCGATCAGTCGGCGATCGCCTCGGGCGATCACTGCCTGTCCATTCTGATTCCCCTGATCGAGGCGTCGCAGGCGTTCAAGAACAACGGCGTGATTATCATCTGGACCGACGAAACCGAAGGCGGAGATACCGCTGATTTCGCGCTTCCGGAAGTGATCATCTCCCCGCTGGCCAAGGGCAATGCCTATGACAGCAAGGTTCCCGTCAACCGCTCTTCGGATTTGAAGACGATGCAGGAGATTTTCCAACTCGGCCCGTATCTGGACCCCGCGATTCCTACAAGCGAATTCAACATAGACGGCCCCGGGCATTTCAATAGGGTCGCTGATGTCAACGACCTCAGCGATCTATTCGTCCCGGGCACGATTCCCGCGGGCGTGCCGAAACAGGCGCCTGCCCATGCCCTGGATGCGGCGCAGTAGGGGAAGAGGTCTCCGCGTAACCGTTGGCTCGGCGGCGCAGGTGATACGGCCTGGCGATCCTTCACCTTAATGTCCGTTCATCCCGGAACCGCAACGACTCGCGGATGGTCAGCGTCCGGTCATCTTTTCCAACTTCTCCGGATAGCGAGCGCCTTGCACCGTGATCCTGGAGGCGGCAGCGTCGATGTCGCCCAGATCGTCGGGCGTGAGTTCGACCGCCGCCGCGCCGAGATTCTCTTCCAGCCGATGCAGTTTCGTCGTGCCTGGGATAGGCACGATCCACGGTTTCTGGGCTAGCAGCCAGGCGAGCGCGATCTGCGCCGGCGTCGCTTTCTTCCGCTGGGCGATATTTGCGAGCAGATCGATCAACGCTTGGTTCGCTTTCATCGCTTCCGGCGTAAAGCGCGGGAGCGTGCTGCGGAAGTCGGTGCTATCGAGCTTGGTGTTCTCGTTCATCGCCCCGGTGAGGAAGCCCTTGCCGAGCGGGCTGTAGGGAACGAAGCCGATGCCGAGTTCCTCAAGCGTCGGGATGACTTCCTTCTCAGGCGTTCGCGTCCACAAGGAGTATTCGCTCTGGAGAGCGGTGATCGGTTGAACTGCGTGTGCCCGGCGGATGGTCTGCACGCCGGCTTCAGAGAGGCCAAAGTGCTTCACCTTACCCTGCTGGATCAGTTCTTTCACCGCGCCCGCGACGTCCTCGATCGGCACGTTCGGATCAACCCGATGCTGTTAGAGCAGGTCGATTACATTCGTCCTCAGCCGCTTAAGCGACCCGTCGACGGCCTTCTTGATCTGCTCCGGCCGGCTGTTCAGTCCCGCCGCTCCGGGGCGGTTATCGCTGCCGCTCAGGTCGAAGCCGAACTTGGTGGCGATTGCCAGCTTGTTGAGAAACGGCGCGAGGGCCTCGCCAACCAGTTCTTCGTTGGTGAACGGCCCATAGACCTCGGCGGTGTCGAAGAACGTGATGCCGCGATCCACGGCAGCATGAAGCAGCGCAGTCATCTCCTGCTTGTCCTTCGGCGGCCCATACGAAAAGCTCATCCCCATGCAGCCGAGTCCGAGGGCCGAAACTTCCAGATTGCTTTTGCCGAGTTTTCGCTTGTTCATTTGTCATTCCTTCGTATTGTTTATCGCTGCTCTCAATGCGTGGTAACTATCGGAAACATCCTGAGATTGTTGACGCCTACCGCAGAGATGGCGTCTATTTTGCGGCGATTGCTTTATCTCGGGGTGACTCCGAGAGAGTATTCGAACTTGCCATTTCGGAGGCTTCCTTTTCGGCGCTCGCACAAGTCCTTCAAACGCGCCCGTTCGATACGATGCCTGGCGTAAAATACCGATATTCCTTTGTGCCGATTTACAGCAGGAATCCAGGAAACACGGCAACGTGCGATATTCGCATCGAGCAGGGAAAAGACGGTCGAGGTTTTCGCTTCGAGTTGCCGAAGGAATTGATCGCAAATCTGCTTTGGTTTGACGAGATGCAATCCTTTGAAACCGCGAAGCATCTGCATTCTTGGCTTCCTGGATCGCGCAGATGAAGAGAGTTGCCGCGATTTGTTCGGCGCCCTGGTCTTCTGTTCTTCCGTGAACGACCTTCACGATGACATGAAGCATCGTTCACTCCTTTATTTGCGGTATTGCTCGTCGCTGACCTTCTCCATCCAATCGACGGCCTTGCCGTTCAGCTTCTCCTGGATCGCGACGTGAGTCATCGCCGTTGTGGCGGCCGCTCCGTGCCAGTGCTTCTCGCCCGGCGCGAACCAGATGACGTCGCCGGGGCGGATTTCCTCGACCGGCCCGCCCTCGCGCTGCGCCCAGCCGCAGCCGGCGGTGACGATCAACGTCTGGCCGAGCGGATGCGTGTGCCATGCAGTGCGGGCGCCAGGCTCAAAGGTAACGCTCGCACCGCTGACGCGGGCTGGGTCGGTCCGATCGAACATTGGGTCGATCCGAACCGTGCCGCTGAACCAATCCGCCGGACCCTTGCCGGACGGCTTCGAACCAACACGATTGATTTCCATTTGTTTCTCCTTGTCTGGATTGATGGTGAAAGCTTACGCGCGTGAGCTGATCTGGTGGTATGACGATTCTCGGAGATGCTTGTATAATCCTCTCAGGGGAGGTCGGCGCGAGCATCGCAGTCGCGTGTTTTGATGCGTTTGATGCCCGTTGCCGCCGATGCTACGGTTACTTGTGTCATGGCCAGTTTGACGATTCCCATCACGGTCGATCAACTCCGGGAGTTGGCTCGCCAGCTTTCGCCGGAGGAGCGACGCGCGCTGCTGGACACCCTTCTTGCCGAGCGGTTCGACGCCGTGCTGTCCGATTCAGACCGTCAGCATGACTCAGCGGCGGAATTGACCGACGAGCAAGTCCAGGCGGAAGTGGATGCGGTTCGCCGGCAGCGGCGGGAGGGCCGGCAGCGTGTGCCTGGTAGTTGACACGAATCTCATGATTCGCGCCCTGCGATCGCCAGGTCCCGCACGGCGGTTCTTCAAGCTCGGGTCGCTCGCACACCTGCTTGTCTATCACCCCGAGCAGATATTGGAACTTCGCGACGTCGCCGCGCGACCCCGACTCCAGATCGCACCCGAAGCAGTCGATGAACTGATCGACCGCATTCGCCGTTACGGCCAAGTCATTGAGTCGGTCCTGGGACGACCATCTCCAGCGTTTTCAGCAGCTGCTGTCGAAGAGGAGCGGAGAATGACTAAAACGATTCGAAGAGAGATTCTGATTCCGCAGCCGCGTGAGCAGGTCTGGCGGGGCTTGGCCGACAGCGCAGTGCTGGCCGAGTGGATGTTCCCGAATGACTTTGTGCCACGGGTCGGGCATCACTTTACGTTCCAGGTGCCGCCGAACCCGAGAGTGAATTTTGACGGGCTGGTCGTGCGCTGCGAGGTATTGGAGTGCGAACCGCCCCGCGAGAATGCGGGTGGACGGCTCGCGTTCTCGTGGTCGGCCGGTGGACTGGTCGATATGCGGGTGAGCTTCCAGCTCGAGCCGGACGGCCAGGAGACGCGCGTTCTCTTCGAGCATTCGGGCTTCGACGTCTCCCAGCCGCGAGGCAATCAGGCATTTCGGGGCGCCGAATTCGGCTGGGCCAAGATGCTCGGGCAGCTTCCCGCGGTGGTCGCGGGCCTGGCGGCCGACCGCGATTAGGAGCGCCGCCGAACTCAATCTTTAAGGCCTCTTTATTTCAGAGTATCACCAAATGAAGAGGATGAATTTTAAGGTTGGTGGATCTTTTAGGAAGTCAAACAAGTGACGCGAAATGGCATCAAAAGGGAAACCGATATGAAAAACGCTGAACCAAAAAAGGACTTGTCGCCGGAACAACGTGAAGAACTACTTAGAGCGTTGAAAGTTCGTTTTGAGAAGAATATGAACCGCCATAAAGGTCTTGAATGGGCTAAAGTAAAGGCAAAGCTGGAAGCAAATCCCGGAAAGCTGTGGTCACTCAGTGAAATGGAAAGAACTGGCGGTGAGCCGGATGTTGTCGGCCATAATAAAAAGATGGGTGAATACATCTTTTTTGATTGTTCAGCGGAAAGTCCTGACGGCCGCAGGAATGTTTGTTACGACCGAGAAGCGCTGGATTCAAGGAAGGAACATAAACCAAAAAATAACGCCATTGATATGGCGGCGGCCATGGCCATTGAGCTTTTGACGGAAGAACAATATCGAGAACTGCAGAAACTTGGAAATTTCGACACAAAAACGTCGAGTTGGGTGAAAACCCCTTCAGATATCAGAAAGCTCGGCGGCGCGCTCTTTTGTGACCGCCGCTTCGACCATGTCTTCGTGTATCACAACGGTGCGCAGTCGTACTATGGCGGCCGGGCGTTCCGTGGCTCGCTAATCGTCTAAATGTTGCGTGGACGAGTCCAGTTTTCAGGTGATTTGTCCGACTCTTTCAAGCTGCATTGCCGCCGCGCCGGAAAGTACACTCACGGCACAGTAACGGCGAAGCTGAACGTCAGCGCGCTGTTGCTCTTATCTTTGGCGGTCAGGGTCTGCGTCCCTTTGGTCTTGAACGTTGCCTTGAAGGTATGTACGCCGCCGTCGGAAGCGGTGAACTTGTAGCTTGCCGGCAGGCTCGCCAGCGAATCGGTGCTGGTGAACGCGATCGTTCCGGTGTAACCCGTCGCGATATTGCCGTACGCATCATAGAGCGTGATGGTGAAACTGAAGGCGGTCTTGGCGGTCGCGGTTGCCGGGGCGGTGGCGACCATCTTGACCGCGGTTCCGGCTGTCACCGTGACCGCTGAACTCGTGACCGTCAGCGCCGGGTTCGTCGTATCCGTCGCCGAGATCGTTCGGCTGTCGGCGGTTTTGAAGGTAGCGGAGAACGCGTGCGAGCCCGCGTCGGCGGCGGTGAAGGTGTAGTCGGCGGGCAATCCTGCCGCTACGTCGGTGCTGGTGAAATGAACCGTTCCGGTATAGCCGGTTACTACATTGCCGGAGCTGTCAAGCACCGTCAGCGTGAATGTCGACGCGGCGCCGGCCGTGGCGGTCGAGGGCAGTGCCACGATCGTGAACTTGCTTGCGGTGGGGGCCTGAGGAATCGTGGCGGTCGCCGTGTTGGAATTGCCCGACTTGCCCAGCGAGTTGGCTGCCACCACGTAGTACGAATATGTCGTTCCGATCGTGAGACCCGATGTGTCGGTGAAGGTAGTTACACCGGTCGCTGTCGTCCCAATCTGCGTGAAGTTCACGCCATCCGTGCTGCGCTCGATGACGAAGCCGGATTCGTTTCCGACGGCGTTGTCAGTCCAGGCCAGTTTCACCTGGGTGGTTGTGGCGGTTGCGGTCAGTCCGCTGGGGGCGTTGGGTAGCGTTGGGGTCGCCGGGGTTGAAATCAGCCGCGCACCCGCCCAGTCAGAATGGTCATAGTCGATCGAACCGGCGACCCCGTTGGTCGCCAGCAGCGTCAGTTGCTGCACACCTACGACGCTCACATTGATATGCACGACGGGGCTGTTGTTCGTCACAACGCCGCTGTCAAACAAGACTTTTCCGTCGCCGATCACCTGGAAATCGACGGAGCCGATGCCCTTGCCGTTCTCCTCGTCGTCGACGCCGACGTCGGAGACGAACGACGAATATCCGCCGTTGAGGTTGTAGACAATCTGCGACACCGCGTGCGTGCCGATGCCCTCGGCGTAGGTTGTCCCGCGAAGCGTGATGGTATTCCCATTCACGGTTTGGTTGATTCCGATCGTTCCGTAGCCGGTGGTCGCCGAAACCCACGCCAGATTGCTGAGATAGGTCGTGACGGTGGAAGAGATCGTCGCACTGGCGATGTTGGAATAGCTCGAATTGCCGACGGAATTGGTAGCCGCGACGCGGTAGGAATACGTGGTCCCGACAGTGAGGGGCCCGCTATCGGTGTAGGTAGTGACGCCGGTCCCGGTTGTACCAATCTGCGTATAGTTCACGCCGTCGGTGCTGCGCTGGACGATAAAGCCAGATTCATTTCCCGCGGCGTTGTCGGTCCAGTTCAATGTCACCTGAGTGGCCATAGCGTTAGTGGTCAGGCCGCTGGGCGCGTTGGGAACCGTTGGGGCCGCGGGCGTTGAAATCAGCCGCGCGCCCGCCCAGTCGGAATGGTCGTAGTCAATCGAACCCGCGACGCCGTTCGTTGCCAGCAGCGTCAGTTGCTGCACGCCCGCCACGCTGACGTTGATATGAACAACCGGGCTATTATTCGTGACGACGCCGCTGTCGAACAGCACTTTCCCATCGCCGATCACCTGGAAATCGACGGAGCCGACGCCCTTGCCGTTTTCTTCATCGTCGACGCCCACATCGGAGATGAACGACGAGTACTGGCCGTTGAGGTTGTAGACGATCTGCGACACCGCGTGCGCGCCGATGCCCTTGGCGTAGGTGGTGCCGCGAAGGGTGATGGTATTGCCGTTCACAGTCTGGTTGATTCCGATCGTGCCGTAACCGGTCGTGGCCGACACCCAGGCCAGACTGCTGATGTAGGTAGTGACCGTGGACGTGACGGTGGCGCTGGAGACATTCGAGTAGCCCGAAGTGCCCAGCGAATTGATCGCGGCGACGCGATAGGAATACGTCGTGCCGACGGCCAGATTCGCGGTGTCGGCGTAGGTCGTGACGCCAGCGCCGGTCGTACCGACTTGCGTGAAATTCACGCCGTCGGTGCTGCGCTGGATCACGAACCCGTTCTCATTCCCGGCGGCGGCGTCGGTCCACGAAAGGTTGATCTGGCTTGATGAAACAAGCGTCGCACCAAGATTCGTTGGCGCGGTTGGGAGCGTCGGCGTGGAACTGTATACGGCGCTGAGCCACGGCGAGTAAAGCTCTCCGCTGCCTGAAATCAGAATCCACGTTTCAAGCGATCCGTTGACCTGCAACGACGCGCCCGAAACGCCGTCGCCTGTCCCCGGGCCGTCGATGCTGGGGCCACTGGCGCTGCCCCACCAGTTGTTGCGCGCGTCAAATGTGCCGTCGTAGGAATTGGGGTTGAACACCACCGAGAGCGGTCGTGATGTCGACGTGTTGTTGCTGAAAAAATTGTTGCAATTGATGACAAAGCCCGAGCTGTCGCCGGGCGTGCCCTTCGAGTCGACCGCCACGGCCGGCGCGGTGTTATTGTGCGCGGTGTTGTAATCAATCGTGACGTTGTGGTTGTTTCCCTCGAATCGAAACGCGGCACTCCCGGAATCGACGCAGCCGGTGACGGCGTTGTTGCTGATGACAACGCCGGTGGTGTTGAAGAACAACGCTGCCTTGCCGTTGCCGGTCATGACGTTGTTGGTGATCTGGATGTTCGATTGCTCGCCCGAGTTCGACGCCTGGAACGCGCACGCGGCTTCGACGCCGTCGGTGCCATAGTTGCCCACGAACGAGTTCGAATCGATCACCACGTTGGTGAGATTCCCGCCGGAGACGGTGCCGTCGGTGTAGATGCCGCGGCCGCTGTTGTCGCCGGAATTGTTGTTATTCGCAAAGTAGTTGTGCTGAATGACGGTGGCATCGGTGCTGCTGTAGTTGGCCAGGAACAATCCCGCGACATTGTTCTGAATGATGTTGTTCAGCACATGCGTGCCGGAGATCTGCGGGGCGATGACGATGCCAGCGCCGGTGGTGCCGCTGGTGTTGGTTTCACCCTGCACGGTGAACCCGTCAATCACCACGTCGTTGGCGGTGATATAGAACGCGCTGCTGTGCACGCCGGACGAAACCGCGCCGCTGACGATCGATTCACCGCCGGAGCCTCCGACGCGCGAGGTGGCGTTCACACCCGCCTCGGCGCCCTGGATGGTCAGCGTCTTGGAGACCGTCACCTGCTCGGGGTACGTCCCCGCGTCGACGGTGATCGTCGCCCCCGCGACGGCGGCATTCACCGCCGCCTGGATGGTCGAGTAGACAGTTGAATTCCCAACGATGTGCGCCGCCAGCAGCAATCGGCCTTCAACAGCTTCAACGAAGGTGCGCGAACTCTCGCCGCGCGAACCGAAACTGCGCGATCCGAAGCTGCGCGAACGCTCGCTGCGCGAACCGATTGGGCGCGGCTTTTGGCCGGCCAAACGACGGACACGACCCATGGCTTGATCCCCTGCGAACCGCAACCCAACGCGGGCAACTGCAACAGAGCAGTAAACGCAAAGATACCTCGGGAAATCGCCGGGTGTCGAATAAAAAATGCAATCGTATCGGCGATGGACGCCGCCTGGCTTTCCCCATTTCCCCAGACCGCGCCGCCGGCATGCCCGTTTTGATCCGTCAGCGCTATTGCACAGCCACACCAGCGAAACGCTTCGTATAGCCGGCGAACTTGTTCGCCGCTCGCATTCGAAAAGCGGCGAGCAAGCTCACCAGCTACACGAACCACCGCGCCGCTCAAATAGTTTCTTCGGTCGATCTCAGCGGCTCGGACGATTACGATTGCCGCCGGGGCAATCTCGGAGGAAAAATGGCAACTGAAAAAGGCGGCTCGGCTTTTCTGGTCGCGGGAAATGATTGCCGGGTGGGGTCGGTGCGGTATCTGGGCGACGCCATTATCGCGTCGGATGCCATCTACATTTTTCAGGATCGGCGTGCGCGATTGAGATCGTTCGTTCGGCCGTTCGAGATCATGGTCGATCGGCTCCTGCCACAGAAAGAACTGCCGGGGGCGGCGTATGTCTCGATACCGGAATCCGTGCGCAACAATCCAAACTGGCCGGTGAGAAAGGATTCCGGCCGCCCGGTTCTGATCATTCCACGCAAAAGCGTGGAGCCGCTGTATCATCCGAAGGGAAGTTTGGAGGTTCGCCTGATCTACTCAGGAACCGAAGTGGTCCTGCACCACGGCCGGTTCGGCGGCAAGAAGATTCGCGATTTCCTCGAAACAACCGGCTGGCCGGTGGTTTGGGATAATCAGCCGGTCAATATCCCGCAAGGTTCGCCGCTGGCCGAGCAAGCGAAGGTCACCCAAAAATCATTCCGAAGCCCCAAACTCTCCTACACGCTGATCGGCCTCGGCTTCCCTTTGGCCACGATCCCGCTTTTCCTGGCAAGCATTGTGCCTAAATATGAGCAGGAACTCGTGGGCAGCCTGGCAATGGTGACGCTGATCATTGGCGCTGGATTGATTCTATTTGGCTGGGTCGCCGGGCGGCGGGGGTTCTGACACTTAGCACTGCCGTCGCTGCGGAATTCGCGGCGGCCCCTGCGAGGTAGCACATGAGCTTCGATATGTCGTACCAGGCAATCCCTCCCGGAGCCTATTTGTTGCGTCTTCGGTAAAAAAGTGCCAGCACAGCTCCACCGAGACCTGTTAAGCCCATCGGTTCAGGAACAGCCCACGACACGGCGTGGTAATCCCCGGACGTATCAATCGCATATCCGTAAATGGTGTTGCCACTGACACTGATGGCATAAGAGTCGGTGAAAGTTGAAGGCACGACGGCACTCAGATCGACGCAGCTCGCTGCCGTGCCGGACCATAGCAACGCGTGGTTGTGATTACTGGCATCAATCCCGTAACCAACCTGGCTGATGCCGTCTGTTCCCATTCCATAGGAACTGACATAACCGCCGGTCCCAAGGTCGACAGCTGATGCGGCCGACCCCGCCCAAACCATTGCGTGCCACTGACCGCCGGTCGAGGTCGCAGTACCGTTCCCGACTTCTTCGTTTCCTGCAATCGCAACTGTGGTCGAATACGTGAAGCCTGCCGGATTCAAGTCAATTGCGGAAGCCGCCGTGCCTAACCAGAGCAACGCATGCTGAACATTGCCGACAGTTGTAAAACCATAACCAGTCTGGTGCGATCCGTTAGTGGCCGTGGCTGCCGATTGTAAGAAGCCGGTCGGGTTCAGGTCTGCGTAGCTGGCCGCAGACCCAGTCCACAGCAAGGCGTGATAATTTTGGGAAGTTGCTACGCTGTCGCCTTGGCCAACCTGTTGAGTGCCGCCGGCGCCGTAACAATATGAATTCAAGAAGCTGGTGGGAGCCAGATCGACAACCGATGCAGCGGTACCCGACCACATCAGCGCGTGATACGTGCTATCGGCGGTGTTGAAGCCATACCCATACTGTTGCGTCCCGGTGGTTCCATATGCGAACGAATAGCTGAATCCAGTTGGGTTCAAATCGACGTTAGAACCGCTTGGACCTGACCAGACCTGCGCGTGCGCGGTGAAGATCGTCGCGTTGAGGCCAATGCCAACGAGTTGCCCGTTAACGGCACACTCGCCCAAGCCCGGCTCGGCTCTCGCGAAGCCGCTTGGAATCGACAGCGTGTAAAGGTCTGTGAACGTTTCGGCCGCAACCGGCGACGACAAAACTGCTGCGCCAAAAACGCACGATAGCACTGCGCAGAGGCTCGATCTTGAACGTGGCATTTTTCTCCCGCCTTCAGGAATTGGCCTTCCGAACACAGAACGGTGGCCACCAGGTCTGACAAAACCACCGTTGGACAAAAAAGAGTAATCCCGTATTTGCCGCTGGTCAACGATAAACTACACCCATCCCTGCCAACCTGCCGCACGTGGCGTTTCGTCGCTTCAGGCTGATCCGCGGGCAACTCAAAAGGGTCTGCTGTAGATTTAGGAAAGCGACGGTCAACCTTCCGACCGCCGTTCACTTCTTTACCTCGCTCCCCGCCCATTCCCTGATCGTTTCACGATGCCCGACCCAGGCGTTCCAGATGCGTCTCCGTGTCATTCCTCCGTATCATTCCGCGCGTTACACTTCCTGCATGGAGCAACCGCGGGGCACCGCGTGGAACGGGCTGGCGCTCGTGTCGGCGCCGCTGTTCGCCGTGACCCAGACGATTCAGACACTCGGGAAAGCGGTCATGTTTTGCAGGCGTGGCGCATTTTGGCTGCGGTGTGGGCTCATAGTCTTTGCGGCACTTTCAGCAGGTTGCCGGCAACACACAACGGGGTCGACGGCTTCGCCGATTGTCCCGGCGGTTGCGACGACATTGCCGACGACGCGAGCGGCCGGCGAGTTCGTGCAAAGTCCGCGGCGGATCGTCTTTGACGCAGCCGAGGCGCAGGTGCCGATCGAACTGGTCACGTTCACGCCAGTGGTGTCGTTCACGTCAGCCGACGGGGTGCGCCGGCGGATGACGCTGGACACGGGTTCGGACGCGGTATTGGTGACGCCGGGGTTTGTGGCCGCCGGTGGCCTGGCAACCCGGCCGTCAAATCGGAGCCATCGCGATGCCAGTGGCGCCTGGGCGGGAACGCCGGTCGCAACAATGGACAGGCTGGAACTCGGGGCCGTCCGCTTTGAGGACTTCGACGCGGACGTCGTGGGCAATGATACGGGGACGCAACTGGCAATGATACGGGGACGCAACTAGTATCTCCCGCTTCCAATCCCGCCCGGCGTCGCTAAACTTTAAGCTCATGGCTCGACAACCTCGCTCCGCGCCCGGCGGGCTCATCTATCACGTCTTCAACCGCTCGGTGGGGAAGATGAAGATGTTCCGCCGGCCCAAGGATTTCGCGGCGTTCGAATCGTTGCTGATTGAGGCTCATCAGCGGTTTGGCCTTCGGCTCCTCGCGTGGTGCGTGATGGGCACGCACTGGCACTTCGTCGCCTGGCCGGCGGAGGACGGCGAGCTGTCTGCGTTCTTCCGCTGGCTCGCCCTCACCCACGCGATGCGCTGGCGCGTGGCCCACCACACCGTCGGCTACGGACACCTCTATCAAGGGCGATTCAAAAGCTTCCCGGTTCAGTCCGACGCGCACCTGTTGAGCGTCTGCCGATATGTCGAGCGCAACGCGCTGACCGCCGGGCTGGTCGATCGGGCCGAGCAGTGGCGATGGAGCAGCCTCTGGGCCCGAGAGCACGGCCCAGCCGAGCTCCGCGCGATCCTGAGTGACTGGCCGGTGGATCGCCCGCGCGACTGGATCAAGCGCGTGAACGAACCCATCAATGAGAAGGAACTGGCGCGCCTGAGAACCTGCCTGACCCGCGGCCAGCCGCTGGGCGACCCGAGTTGGACCGAGCGAATCGTCAGCAAGCTAAGCCTTCAACACACGGTCCGGCCCGAAGGCCGACCCAGGAAGCGCGAGGCGGCAATCGCCGAAGGGAACTAGATGCGTCCCGAATGGCATTCAGTTAAGCACCTGCACTCTACCCGTTCGTTGACGCAAGCGTTTTCGGAGTTCCTCGCGAGGCTTATTCATCAGGTCATATTGTTTGGCGCGTCGCTTGATCGCC
>Ga0182024_10003131_pt1 | contig 39898 bp, 36 predicted proteins | sample P32metaG_FD_120480 | JGI IMG/M metagenome (GOLD analysis project Ga0182024, IMG submission 120480) | Permafrost microbial communities from Stordalen Mire, Sweden - P3-2 metaG (Illumina Assembly) | ecosystem: Environmental > Terrestrial > Soil > Wetlands > Permafrost | place: Sweden: Stordalen...
CACCGATTATGGCCCTCGTTTGATCTGCGAAACATCTATGGGGCGGAACTTCCCGTTGCTGATCACGCCTCGGATGGGCGAAGCTCCGGGAGGTGGAACAGCTGTGGGAACGGCATCGTGAATGAGCGGGGTGCGCCCCTTGAGTTCTCTCTCGTACCATGCTCTTGTTTCCGCGGGCCCGCGCAGAAGCTTGGGCTCTTTTTGTTCGGGGAAGAACACGAATATGGTTTCATCCAGGTCTGTGCTGTGATCAAGGTATTCATCGTCGGCTCCATGCTGGACCATGGGTTTTCCGATGGCGTTATTCACAAATTTTTGCACGTCATAGAATTTCGGTCCGCGGCGCGCGTCTTGCCCCAGCAACTCCGTCACTAACGTCAAAATGCGTTTTTCCTGCCCGGGCAGCACGATCCCCTTCAGGTCGTAGTCGCCATGGATGCGCTTTCCGCCAAGTTGCACGCAACCGTGGAAAGGAGAATCTTTGTCCCTCTCGACGGTATAGTGGCTTGGCAGCGTTCCAATCCATTTCTCAGCTTTCGCTCGCCTGCAGTCCGAAAAAGCCTTGGGGTTTTCGCCCGGATCGACCACCAAGCCAGCCGAGTTCCCCTGGTCGGCCGTTTTCGCTTTGCAATCGATTGGTTTGGGAATAACAAGTGGATCGGGAATATATTTAAGCGACGCTTCGTTTGTTCCGCGCACTAGAATGTAAACGCCAACTTCTATAGCTGCAGCGGCGAAAACGTCTTTGTCACCAGGTCGAATGTCATTCATAACTTCAATCCCTAGAAGCGCAAGCCTCGTCGAACTATAGGCCCTGAATAATCCGGTCTAGAGCTGCAGCTTGACGGAATTAGTCGAGCGTATGCTCGTGCTGAGCCGATCAGCCAGCAGCAACATGACTCCCGGCGCCCCGACGCACTCGCATCCATGCGCGGGCATATCGTCACTCGGAGACTGGAACGTCTTCAAATGGCGTGAATTTCGGCACGTTGAGGCTGATGCGCTTTGATGTTGGCGGAGGAGCGGGGTACTTAGCCCACATCAAGTGCTGCTCACCCGGCTGCAACGTGCCCCACCACATGTCCAGGATCTTCTTACCGTCAATGGTCAGATTGTTGTATTTCTTGTTTCCTGCCGGATCAATATAGTAAATGTCGTCCCAGCCAAATTCATAAGAGATGGCCTTCGTGCCGGTATTAACGATGCGCCATCGGGCTAACAGGGCGCCTCCGCTGACCCGCTTCAACTCGAGCAGGTCGCATCGCAGGTTGGGATCGTTCGAGTATTGCGCGCTGGCGATGACCCCGGGTACGGCCGCTGCCGCTGGCGCCGCAACAGGAACCGGTGCTGCATCGGCGGCAGCGGGTTGCGGCGCGGCTGCCATGGCGACGGACGGATCGACTTGCGCAGGTTGACTTTGAACGTCAGCCGCCGGCTGCGGCGCCGGTGTGGGCGGGTTGGACTCCGGTACAGTAGCCGTCGCATTGGCGAGCAAGTCGATTTTATCGCTGCTTCCGTCAACCGTAGCCACCATCACGCTGTAGGCCCAGGTTCCAGCGGTCTTCTGAGCCGTGACATAGACCGTACCCTTACCCTTCGGGCCGCTGATCGGAACGGAAAGATTAGCATCGCCCGAACCGGGCTGGACGTTGATTGAACCACCCACGAACCAACCTTCGGCAATCGGATTTCCCAGGCGTTGCATCACGATTGGGTTTGTTTGCGCTCTGGCAACTGCCTCTTTGGCGACGTCGGAACCTCGCATGGCGCCCATGAGCAAGGTGACAATGCCACCCACGAACAAGACCGCGCATAGGAATGCGGCGGCCAGTAGCTTCCCCCAGTTTCGTCCCAACCAACTTCTGCGTTGGTTCGGCATCAGTGCCGGGGTGGACGCGGGGACTTCCGGTATGCGGCCTGACTGTGTGGACATAAGTTCCTCCTCGGATCGTCTAGTCGGCAGATTCTATTTCTCTGGGGGCCCTTGGATTACTCGGCAGCCATTTGGGGGGGCTGTGCACTTTATAACGCGCAATAATAGCCTGAAATGGGTCACGCAGACACAATTATTTTGGGGGGCCGCTAGCTGGGTGGTCTGGCAGGTCGCGGTGGTTACGGATTGCCGACCAATCGAAGTTATCGCGTCATGGCCTGTTTTCCAGCTACATGGTCCAGAGCCATGTTCAGTTCCAGAACATTCACTCGCGGTTCGCCGAAAAGGCCCCAGTCTCTCTGATAAGTATGGTTCTGCACCAGGTCGCGTATCGCGGATTCAGCCACAGTTCGTTCCCGAGCAATGCGTGAGATCTGGAACTCCGCAGCCGCGGGGGAAATTTCCGGATCCAGGCCCGACGCGGAAGTCGTGATGAGATCCACTGGAATGAGTTGAGCGGGATTCTCTTGATGCAGACCGCTGGCATCGGAGCGAATGCGGTCAATCAGTTTCTGGTTGGTGGGAGCGTAGTTCGTGCCGCCGGAGTTGGCGGCGTCGTATCCATTGCCCGCCGCGGAGGGCCGCGAGTGGAAATATTTCGCAGAAGTGAAAGGCTGCCCAATGATACGCGAACCAATGGCTTCTCCGTTGCGATACCGGATCTGGCCATTCGCCTTATCTTTGAACAGAACTTGCGCCAGCGCGGTGATCACCAGCGGATAAATCACTCCCAGCAGAGTTGTGGTAGCGATGGTCATCAGAAACGCGGTAATGAGATGTTTTTTCATTGGGATCCTCAGGCCAGATGCGCTGCCGTAATAAGCATGTCGATGATCTTGATGCCCACGAAGGGCGCGATCAATCCACCCACTCCGTAGATAAACAGGTTGCGGCGCAGCAAGGCCTGGGCATTCATGGCGCGGTATTTCACGCCTCGCAGCGCCAATGGGATAAGCCCGATGATGATCAGCGCGTTGAAGATCACCGCCGAAAGCACCGCCGACTGCGGCGTCTTAAGATGCATGATGTTCAGAGCGTTGAGCACCGGGAAAGTCACGGCAAACATCGCGGGAATGATCGCGAAATATTTGGCCACGTCATTTGCGATCGAAAAGGTAGTGAGCGCGCCGCGCGTCATCAGCAACTGCTTACCGATTTCTACGACCTCGATCAGCTTGGTGGGATTGGAGTCGAGATCCACCATGTTGCCGGCTTCCTTCGCGGCTTGCGTGCCCGTGTTCATGGCGACGCCGACGTCAGCCTGCGCCAGGGCGGGAGCATCGTTGGTGCCGTCGCCCGTCATGGCCACGAGTTTGCCGCCCGCCTGCTCGCTGCGGATGAGCTTCAGTTTGTCCTCCGGCGTAGCCTGAGCAAGAAAGTCGTCGACGCCAGCCTCGCGCGCAATAGCAGCGGCGGTAAGCGGATTGTCGCCGGTGATCATCACGGTGCGAATACCCATGGAACGCAACTGCGCGAAGCGGTCGCGAATTCCTCCCTTAACCACGTCTTTGAGGTGAATCACGCCCACTGCCCGGCGATTCTCCGTGACCACCAGAGGCGTCCCTCCGGAAGACGCGATCCGCTCCACGGCGGCGCGCACATCCTGAGGCATGGCCGAATTATTTTGCTCGAGATAGCGCGCGATGGCTTCAGCCGCTCCTTTGCGGATCTCCCGTCCATCCAGATTGACCCCCGACATACGGGTCTGTGCGGTAAATGCGATGAATTCCGCTTCGTGGGCCGCGAAGTCGCGGCCGCGTAGTCCGTATTTCTCCTTGGCCAGCACAACAATCGAGCGGCCCTCCGGAGTTTCGTCCGCCAACGAGGAGAGTTGCGCCGCATCCGCCATGTCGGCTTCGGTCACGCTAGAGGCGGGCAGAAATTCCGTGGCCTGGCGGTTGCCGAAAGTAATCGTGCCAGTCTTGTCGAGCAGCAGCGTGTTCACGTCTCCCGCGGCCTCGACCGCCCGTCCCGACATCGCGAGTACATTGTGCTGCACCAGCCGGTCCATGCCCGCAATACCGATGGCCGACAGCAGCCCTCCAATGGTCGTAGGGATCAGGCAGACCAGCAGCGAGACCAGCACGAAAACCGTCTGCGGCGATCCAGAGTAAATCGCAAACGGCTGCAGCGTGACCACGGCCAACAAAAAGATAATAGTCAGTCCAGCCAGCAGAATGTTCAGAGCGATTTCGTTGGGCGTCTTCTGGCGTGCAGCCCCTTCCACCAGCGCGATCATGCGGTCGAGAAACGTTTCTCCGGGGTTCGATGTGATCTTGACCTTGATGTAATCGCTCAGGACTCGTGTCCCGCCCGTGACCGCCGAACGATCGCCACCCGCTTCGCGAATCACAGGTGCGGACTCGCCGGTGATCGCAGATTCGTCCACCGATGCCACACCCTCGACAATCTCTCCGTCCCCGGGGATAAGGTCTCCGGCAGCGACGGAAACCAGGTCGCCGGAGCGCAGCTTGGCGCTCGGAATTTCTTCGATCTTGCCGTCGGAGGCAATTCGCTTCGCAATGGTTTCCGACCGGGCGCGCCGCAGGGTTTCCGCCTGCGCCTTTCCGCGGCCCTCCGCCATGGCCTCGGCGAAGTTGGCAAACAAAACGGTGAACCACAACCACAAGGTGATCTGAAGATTGAAGCGAAAATCCTGGTGCGAATGGAGAATCAAAAGCACGGTCGTGATCACGCTGCCGATTTCCACCACGAACATGACAGGATTCCCCATCATATTGCGGGGATTCAGCTTGAGCAGCGAACTCCAGGCGGCGCTGCGAACCAGTTTCAAATCCCAAACCGACTTGTGATGGCTGGCCATAGTTTCCTAAAAAGTCTTTCCTACCTGCATGAGAAGGTGCTCGAGAATCGGCCCCAGGCTCAGAGCCGGGAAGAATGTGAGTGCGCCCAGAATCAGGATGACGCTGATCAAAAGCAACGTGAACAGCGGCGTCGTGACCGGAAATGTGCCGAGCGACGGCGGCACGTATTTTTTCTGCGCCAGGTTCCCTGCGATGGCCAGCATCGGAATGATCATGAAAAAGCGGCCCACCAGCGTGGTGATTCCCGTGGCGGTGTCGTACCAGAGCGTGTTCACGGTCAGTCCGGCGAAGGCTGAGCCGTTGTTCCCGGCGGACGAAGTAAACGCGTAAAGAATCTGGCTCAGGCCGTGGGGTCCGGGATTCGAAATGCCCGCCGTTCCGAAGCCCTTGACCACTGAAATACCGGTGAGCGTAAGAATGATCAGCGGAAAAACCAGCGATGTCAGCATCGCCATCTTGACGTCATAGGCCTCGATCTTCTTGCCCAGATATTCCGGCGTGCGCCCAACCATCAGGCCCGCAATGAATACGGCCAGGACGACATAGATGAGAATCCCGTACATTCCTGAGCCCACTCCGCCAAAAATAACCTCGCTCAGCATGATGTTCACCAGCGGCACCATGCCGCCCAGCGGCGTGAAGGAATCATGCCAGCCGTTGATTGCGCCGCAACTGGCGTCGGTCGTCACCGTGGCAAACAGTGCGGAGTTGGCGATGCCGAAGCGCACTTCCTTGCCCTCCATGTTGCCGCCCGGCTGCGAGTTCGAGGCGCGCTGCGCGATGGTCGAGGGATACAGCGGATTGCCATGCGCCTCCGCCCAGTACGCGATAGTTACGCCCGCGAGAAACAAAATTGCCATCGCCGACCATACTGCCCACCCGTGAGAGGGAGATCCGGTCATGCGGCCGAGCGTATAGGTCAGGCCGGAGCCGATGGCGAAGATGGCAAACATTTCGATCAGATTTGTAAGCGGCGTGGGATTTTCAAACGGGTGGGCGCTATTGGCGTTAAAGAATCCACCACCGTTCGTCCCCCATTCCTTGATGATTTCCTGCGAAGCCACCGGGCCCTGCGCAATCGTCTGCGTGGTGACCGTGTCCATGACGGCTTTGCCGGTGGCATCCACGACGGCCTTGCCGTCAGTACCTACCCGTTGCACCTGTTGCGGCTCGACCAGTTTCACGGTGTCGTAGGGCTTCAGGTTCTGCACCACTCCTTGCGAAACCAGGAGCAGAGATCCCACTACGCAAAATGGCAGCAGCACCCACAAACAGCAGCGTACAAAGTCGACCCAGAAATTTCCCAGTGTATTCATCTGCCGCCGGGCAATCCCCCGAATGAAGGCAATTGCCAGCACGATGCCGGTCGCCGCCGAGGCGAAGTTGTGAAACGCGAGGCCCGCCATTTGCGTGAAGTAGCTCATGGTCGTCTCGCCGGAATAGGCCTGCCAGTTGGTGTTAGTGGTGAACGATGCGGCGGTATTAAAAGCCAGGTGCTCAGGCGTCACTGCCGCGAGATGCTGCGGGTTGAACGGCAGCGCACCCTGTATTCGCTCGATGAGATAGAGGACGAGCATCGACACCGCGCTGAACATCAGCATGGTGGTCGCGTACTCGGTCCAGCGCATCTCGTGCGATTCATCCACGCCGGTAACGCGATAAAGCAGGCGCTCGAGGGGTCGCAGCACAGGATCGAGGAATGTACGCTCGCGCGCGAACACCCGCGTCATGAAGATCCCGAGCGGCTTGGTGACCGCGAAGATCAGTCCCAGGAATATGAAAATCTGCAGCCAGCCATTGATAGTCATCAGAAAGTTCCGCTCAGAATTTCTCGGGACGCAACAGCGCGTAGAACAAATACCCAGTCACCAGCGCGCTGATAATAAGCATGATGAGAGACTGTACATCCATGTCATCCTCCTACTTCATGCGATCGCAGAAACGCACATAAGCAATCGATACTGCGAAAAATACGATCGTGACCGCGATCCACAAAACGTCCTGCATGACTAATCTCCTCGGCCCACTTCGAAATGCCGCGATCCTGAAATCACAGAGCTATGCGTTCGGCACTTCTCGTTGAAACGTGTCGCGCCTCAGTTTCAGGAATCATCTCTATCAATTCTTCGGGCCGCTTGGCTGGTTTGAATTTCGCAAAGTGAATTACCGTCCTGCCAGGCACAATCTTTGTCTCCTTCATCAGAGCTGCAAGAACCTGCACTAGAAACGTCACCGCGCCGATACACAGTATTGCCAGTGCAACTCTCAGACGCCGCCGGCACACCTGTCACTGGAAAGCTTCTCATCGCCATTGGACAACTCCGCGCGTAAGGGCGGGATCAAGAGTTCATAAAGAATTGGTAAGGAGAATCGTGCAAGTCATTCCGGGGATTCCCTCCGAGAGTCCGGCGGTGCTCCACAATAGGTTAGCAGCCCCACTCAGCTTCGCCCGGCTTAGCGTAATACTTCCGGCTCGAGGGTTCGGCGGGTGTCGTGGCCAATTCGAGCAGCGCCAAACGGGCTGCGGCCACCATCAGTTTGCGCTCGTTCTGGGGAGTGCGATCCCATGAAGAGGATTCTTCCCCGCTTTCGTGACGGTCGCTGTCATGAGCCAAAGCCTCTTGATAGTGATGGAACAGTTTCGCCAGTTGTTCTGCAGAGACATCCTGAATCGTCGACATGAAGTCCTAGCCTTTCTGTGGTTCGGTGAAACTGCCAGACCGAGCTTCGCATGACCGAGGGTCGCGCCTTTCACTCTTGCGCAGCCTGATCAATAATCCCAATAGCAGTAGAAGCATGTTTCACGCTCGCGGGCAAACTGCTTTCGTCCCTTCCGCCCTTGACAGATTTGATGACGAAAGGCGTAAAGATTGAATAAGAGGTTTATAGAATGTTCGTAAGAAACTGGAAGCCTGTCGCGGGTCTGCGGTGACGAAATGCTTTATTCCCCCGGTTCGAACCGGTATCCCACCCAGGGTTCGGTGACGATGTAGCGCGGCGAGGAGGCATCCGGTTCCAGCTTCTTGCGCAACTGGCCGACGAACACGCGCAAATATTCCACCTGCTCCGTACTTTGCCCACCCCAGATCGCGCCTAACAAAGTGCGGTGGTTCACGACTTTGCCGGCACGGCGCGCCAGGAAGACGAGCAGATCGAATTCTTTCGGAGTCAGCCGCACTTCGCCGCGACGAACGGTAACTTTATGGGCGCCGGTGTCGATGCGAAAATCACCAATCTCGATTACCGCGTCAGCCGCTTCGCTCTCCGTGGGTACGCGGCGAAGATTGGCCCGCACCCGCGCCAACAATTCATTCATGCCGAATGGCTTGGTAACGTAGTCGTCGGCACCGGCGTCGAGCGCCTCCACCTTCTGTTGCTCCTTGTCGCGAACCGAGAGCACAACGATGGGCACCTGAGAAACGGCGCGAACCGTGCGGCAAAGCTGAATGCCATCGATCGACGGCATCGACAGGTCCGTAATAATCAGGTTGGGCGTCCAGTCTTTCATGATTTCCAGCGCCATCTCGCCGCTGTTGGCGATGCGGATGTCATACCCTTGCGCCGCAAGACTGGTGCGCAGCACGCGCGTGATCTGCGGTTCGTCATCCACCACGAGAATGTGAGGCCGATCCGCCATCAGCGAGCCTCCTGCGTCACAATGTGCACATCCACGGAAGGCGAGTCCCGAAGAAATCGCTGGATGGCCGATAAATATAGATATCGCTGCCATCCGGTGCGCGCAGACCGGCCGAAAATTACTTGCGTAATGTGGTTCTCGCGTACCAACTGGGCAACCCCGTCGGCAATGCTTCTACCGGAACCGCGCACCACCCGTGCTCCCAAGTTCTCCGCGAATCGCACATTCTCCGCCAAAGTCTTTTGATCCTCAGGACGCGTATCGCGCCCGACATCAACATAGAAAACGTAAAGTTCGCCGCCCATTGCCTGCGCCATTCGCGAACCACGGGCAATCAAGTATTGCGCCGCGGGATTCGAACTGACACAGACCCCGATGCGTTCCCGCACGGTGTGTGCCGGCTGCGTTCCGTCCTTTTCCAAAAAGGCATCGAGACTGCGGTCGACGACTCCCGTGACCTGCCGCAGCGCCAGTTCGCGTAATGCGATGAGATTGCCTGGTCGGAAAAAATGCGAGAGCGCGCGTTGCGCCCGGTCTACAGGATAAATGTCGCCGCGCTGCATTCGTTTTTGCAGGGCCTGGGGCGTGAGATCAGCGAGGACGATTTCGTCCACGCGCTGCATGACCCAATCCGGAACAGTTTCTCGAACCTGCACGCCCGTAATCTGTTGCACGGTTGGGCCGACGCTCTCCACGTGTTGCACATTCATGGTGGAGAGCACATCGATCTTTGCCTCCAGCAGTTCCATGACGTCCTCATACCGCTTCGCGTGCTTGCTGCCCTCGATGTTGGTATGAGCCAGTTCGTCGACGACGACCACAGCCGGTTTGCGCGCAAGAATGGCGTCCAGGTCCATCTCTTCAAACGTGGTGCCCTTGTACTCGAGTTGGCGAGGCGGGATGCGGTCGAGCTTGGCGGCGAGTTCCGCAGTGGCCTTGCGACCATGGCTCTCCACCATGCCCGCAGTGACATCTTCCCCGCGACTGGCACGGCGGATCGCCTCACTCAGCATGTTATAAGTCTTGCCCACGCCGGGTGCGTAGCCGAGGAAGAGCTTGAAGATTCCCCGCGGCTTTTCCGGAGAAACCTCGTTCAGCCAGTCCTCGGGCGTTTTGGTCATCGCAGCTATTGTCTTTCTCGGCGTCGGAATTGTCACGTCCATCGTCAAGTCCATCGTACAATGCGGATGTGAAAACCGGGCCTCGCACGCAGTTGGTGCGCTACGCACTTGTAGTCGCCGCCATCGGCGTGATCACGACCGTAGATTTCAAGCTGCAGGTCAATCATACGACCGTCGCGTTGATGTTCCTGGTGATGGTCCTGCTCACCTCGGCCTACTGGGGATTGCGCTATGCGGTGGTGATGGCCGTGGGTGCCACTGCGGCCTTCAATTTTTTCTTTCTGCCCCCAATCGGGACGTTCACCATCTCCGATCCTCAGAACTGGGTAGCACTGTTCGCCTTCCTGATAACCGCACTCGTCGCCAGCAACCTGGCGGAACGTGCACGTCGCGAGGCGGAAGGCGCGAAACAACGCCGCCGCGAAGTGGAGCGGCTTTTCGGACTGAGCCAGCGCTTGCTGGCGTCAGAGAACGTTCTCGAACTGCTGAATGCTCTTCCGCTCTACGTGCAAGAGACGTTTTCTGTGGGCAGCGTCACCGTCATGGCAGCGGATCATCCCACCGTCTACCGCTCATCGCTCGATGCCAAATTCGAAGAAACCGTGCTGCGCTCCACACTCTTGCGCGGCGAACCCATCACGCAGGGCGGCGTTTCCTACGTGCCTCTGCGCCTGGGAATGCGCACGGTAGGTGCGTTGGGCGTGACGGGAGACGAACTCTCGCGAGAAACTCTCGATGCCCTGGGAAGCTTGGCGGGTCTGGCGATCGAGCGATCCCGCGCGCTGGAGGCGCTCAGCAAAAACAGAGCCGAGCAGGAACATGAGCGCCTGCGAACGGCCTTGCTCGATTCGGTGACGCATGAGTTCCGTACTCCGCTCACCTCCATCAAGGCCAGCGTTACGACCTTATTATCAGCCGCCACGCTCGACGACCCGGGCAGACGCGAATTGCTGACCGTCATCGACGAAGAGACCGACCGCCTGAATCGTCTGGTGGGCGAAGCCGCGGAGATGGCGCAGCTTGATGCAGGAATGTTCAAACTCGATTTGCAGCCTCATCCCATCCGGGAGGCGCTCGAACCGGCTCTGCAGGACGCTAAGGCCTCGCTCGAAAATCATCCGGTAGAGGTGGTGGCTTCTGCGACCTTACCCCGAGTGCGCATGGATGTACAGCGCGTCCGCGAAGTGCTGATGCACCTCCTGGAAAATGCCGGCAAATATTCCGACCCCGGAGTGCCGATTAAAGTAACCAGCGAAGTCAAAGACGACCGCCTGATCACCAGTGTTTCCGACCGCGGGCCCGGCATCGATTCGTTCGAGCAGTCGCTGATTTTCGAAAAATTCTATCGCGGCCAACACCAGCGTTACACTGCCCCCGGCACCGGCATGGGCCTGGCAATCGCGAAAGTAATCGTAGAAGCCCACGGCGGCACGATCGGCGTGGTCAGCCAATTGGGCAGCGGCTCAGTATTCTCGTTCACCCTGCCGCTAGAAAAGACCTCCCGGCCGTAGGGCCGCCGTCCCGGCGGCTGTGGTGGCGGGCACGCCGCCACTTTCGCGGGCGAGAACTTCGTCGTCCACTTACGGCTTCTTCATGTAGTAAGCAGCCTCCTCAGGCCGCATCACCCGCGGAATCCACAACGGCCGCCGCAGCCCGCCCGGCCCCGGCGCAGGACGCGCCAGCGCCTTCCATCTCTGATAAACCGCAAACGAAAGATTCGTGTCCACAAAAATGTCTCCATACCGATCATCCGGCCCAGCTTTTTCCACGCGCACCATCTGATGCCAGCAGTGCATGCCGCTGATGGGGTCCGGGTGAACGGGAAACGTAATGTCCTGATGCACCCCGGCATCGCTCCACCACACGCGCTTCGTCTCCGGATCGGCGCTCTCGTAAGGTGAAACACTTTCAAGTTGTCGCATCTTCCACTGCCCCTTGCCAACTTCCTTCAGATCGACCCACGCGCTCGACATGCGCTCCACCTGATCCTCTTTATTAATGCGCCAACGGCCGAGATGGTGAGAGCAGGCGACGACTCCCGGCGTCAATCCTTCGGTAACCCAGGCGTGCAGCACGAAATAGCCAATCTCCGTATGCACTTTCATCAACTCCCCGGTGCGCACCCCGCCGAGTTTCTTCGCGTCCACTGGATTCACCCACAAAGGATTCTTATGGGAAATCTCGTACAGGAACTTGGCATTGCCCGAGCGTGTGTGAATAAGATTGGGCAAACGAAAAATCGGCAGCAGCGTGTAAACCTCGCCCTGCGCCTCTTTCGGCCACTGCACTACGGGCATGTACTTCGCATCGAAATCTTCCGCCGGTTGCCCCAGAGAAGCTGCCTGCGCCGAGCGATGAATGTGGCTGCGGTAATACTCCGGCAGCGTGAACTCCGGCCACTTCCAGTCAGCCATGGTTTTCGAGAACAGCTCCAGCTTGCGCGAGGGAGTCTTGTAACCCACGACTGGCTTGTCCTCGACCATCACGCCAACCGGTTTCCCTTCCTTCGTGACCACGCCGTTCGCCTCCACTTTCGAGCCTGCCAGATCGGCCGCCGCGATGGGCTTCTCATTCTGCTTGTAGACATCCCGCGTCACCTCGAACGCGCCGTACTTGCGCATGTACTGCAACGGCGTGAGTCCTTCTTTCTTGGCGGTCTCGGGCAGACCAGGAACGGAGTTGTCGAAAATCCACCCGTAGTATTCGTCCACCGTGAGCTTCTGCCCAGGCTTGTAGGGCGATTCGAAATACTGCCGAATGCCCATCGCTCCATCAGGATCGATCGCCCACGACAAGTTGATCCAGAACTCGTCCTCTTCCCACACCTCGCCTGGATTCGCCTGATAGGTGTACTCAAATTTCTCGCCGCTTCTCTCGCGTAACACACGATTCACCGGCTGTCGGAAACCAATCCACTTGCCCGCGTACGATTCCTGGCTCATCAAGTCGTGGCGCTCGGAGCTGAATCCCATGGGCAAAACATAGTCGGCGAACCACGCCGTCTCACTCCATGTGGGCGTAAGGGCCGCGTGCAATCCGACCTTCTCCTCGTCGCGCAGCATTTCGATCCACGAGAAGCCATCCGGAAACGTCCAGACCGGATTGAACACGCGCGTAAAGTAAGCCTCAATGCGCCCTCGCCCTTCTTTTAGAAAGTGCGGCAGCAGAAACGACATCTCATGCGTACACAGCGGCCACTCCTGCGGATAGAGCAATTCATTCCAACGCTTCTGCGGCGGCGGAACCCTGAATGTCTTCGGCACGAACTTATTCCACGCGTTCAGATTGTGTCCGCCTTCGGTTCCCACCGAGCCGGTCAGCACGTGCAGCAGCATCAATGCCCGCGCCGGCTGCCATCCCCCCAAGTTCCCCGAAGCGCTGCCGCGCCACAGGTGCGACGCGAAACGGCTTCCCACAGTCGCGATCTCGCGCGCCGTTTTGACGATGACCTCCGCCTTAACTCCGCTTTCCTTCTCGGCGAATTGCGGCGTGAACTGCGCGTAGTGTTTCTTCAACTCTTCAATGAGCGCCTCAAAACTCTGGCCTTTCGCTCGGAATCCATCGACTTCCAGTTCTTCCCAGTTCGTCCAGTTCTTCACGAAAGTAGCGTCGAAACGTTTTTCGTCGAGAATGACCTTCGCCATCGCGAGCAGAACCGCCGCTTCCGTCCCCGGATAAGTCGGCATCCAGTAATCCGCCATGCTCGCCGTGTTCGACAGACGCGGGTCCATCACCGCGAGCTTCGCGCCCGCCATCTTTCCGTCGATAATCCGCTGTGCATGCGGATTGAAATAATGCCCCGACTCCAGATGCGCCGAAAGCAACAGAATAAAGCGAGCGTTCGCGTGATCGGGCGATGGCCGGTCGGCATAGTGCCACAGCAAATAACCGAGGCGCGCCGATGACGAGCAAACATTGGTGTGCGAGTTGTGACCGTCGATGCTCCAAGCCTGCAGCGTCCGCTCCATGATGAAGTCGTGCCCCGGCCGTCCGACGTGATACATCACTTCTTCGCCGCGCCCCTCCAGGATTGCTTTGCGAATTCGTGCGCCGAAAGTTTCCAGCACTTCGTCCCACGAGGTGCGCGTCCATTTCCCTGCTCCGCGCGCCCCGCTGCGCTTCATCGGATAAAGCACGCGATCCGGATCGTGAATCTGATTGATAGTCGCCGGCCCCTTGGCACACAGCCGCCCGCGGCTCGCGGGATGCATCGGATTGCCCTCGAACTTTGCGACCTGCCCGGTTCCTTTGTCGACATACGCCAGCAGCCCACAGGCAGATTCGCAATTGAAACAAATCGTCGGAACCAGCGAATAGTGCTTCTCGACGCGGCGCGGCCAAGCCTCTGGATCGAGCTCAACCCAGTCATCCCACTTCTCCACCGGAGGACAATAAGCGAGATGGCTTCCGTCGCGTTTGAACTCATTACTCATGCAGAATCTCCAAAACAATGTAGGGACAGCCGCCTCGGCTGTCCGCCGACCAAAGCTCGGCCTCTTGGGCCCGCGAGAAACAACTAACTGTTTGGCACGCTCTGCCCGGCCATAACGAAACACCACTCAAAGATCAACAACCCCGCCAGTGCCAGCACTCCCGCGAACGCGGCGTAAAAATCAGAAGGAGCCAACCACAAAAGTAAAAGCGGCAAAACTCCCCCCAGCACAACTGTCCCTCCCCAGAACCAGTTCTTGAATGCGCCGTGCGTGATCAAGCGCGCCGCGTAAGCCGAGTTGTCGGTCGCATGCGGCATCATGAATTCAGCCGCAACAATCAGCAAGTGTAAAATGAGCGTGAATCCAAGCGCTTCTTTCGCGACCGACAAGACCGGCGCCGACCCGCCAACGGCGGACGGCAACATCGTCAGCACGGCAGCCCCGCACATCAGCGCCTGCACCACCAAATGCACCGGCAGCAGCGGAGTCTGCCACAGATCTCGACCTTCACACTGTCCAAAAAGAAATGCGGTGTACATGGCAGCGAAAAATCCGACCAGCACCGTCGGCCACAAGAGGACAGACGTGACCGCACTTATTCCCAGCACGGATCCCAGCCAGAACAGCCCACTCAGCCCACTGTAAGCGATCAGAATGAAAGCTCCGCGCGCCAGCCACGATTTGCTCTGCGGCGTGAATACCACTCGCAAAAATCGTGCCTTGTGTTCGAGATCCCAAACCAGAAGCACCGTAGTCAGAGCAGTGAAGAGCAGCGCGATCGTTGAGAGCACCACATCCCGCCAGCGATCTGCTCCCAAACGCCCCAGCAGCATCGCGATCGCGGGAATGGCGAGCGCGCCGGAGCCGATCGACTTCGTCCAGCAGTAAGCCGGAACCTGCCAGCTCCACGGACGCGCGTGCGAAACGTCATACGCTGCCAGAGCATTCTTCTGCAGCAGCGGACTGTCGGGCGGATAGAGCGCTCCGCCGCCGTGCACGTTTTGGTTGCGCTCCGCCCACATGTAGATCGATTCATGGCGCGCCGCCGTGGGCACAATTGCGCTCTCGTCTCCATCAATGTAGTAGAGCTTGGGCCGCGTGCCCTGCTCGGGCTTGCGCACGCGCACCGGCTCGCGCGCCAATAGTTGCGCGATCTCTCCATCGCAATCGTCAAGATCGCCGGCGATGATGGCGTGCTCGGGACACACCACTACGCAGGAAGGCTCCAGCCCAACTTCCGTGCGATGTGCGCAGAAGTGGCACTTGGCCGCGGTGCCCTCGTCCGGATCGATATAAATGGAATCGTACGGGCAAGCCTGCATGCACGCCTTACACCCGATGCAGCGCTCAGAACTGAAATCGACGATGCCGTCTTTGCGCTGGTACATCGCCGTGACCGGACAGATCGTGACGCAAGGCGGATTCTCGCAGTGATTGCAGCGGGTCACCTGAAAGACGCGCCGGGTGTTGGGAAATGTTCCCTTCTCCACGTACTTCACCCACGTGCGGTTCACCGTGAGCGGAACATGGTTCTCCGTCTTGCAGGCCACGGTGCAGGCATGACAGCCGATGCACTTTCGGTTGTCGATGATGAATCCGTATCTCATCCGGAATTTATTTTCTTGGACGCGCAACGGAGAACGTGCGCGGCTTGGGTATTGTAGCTGAACAGCCAAGCCCGTGATTAGTGCCAAGCGACAGCCATTCCGTAGAAACCTAGCTTGCTGCGTCTTTCCTCGCCAGCGCGGAAGACGTAATAGGCCACATCTCTTAGCAGTTCGTGACCGTGAGTGCTGAAGCAATCTTGCTGGCCTGTTCTTCGACCTACGCTACAATTCAGGTGCATTTCAGAATCACAGGCAGTCGGTTCTTTCGCATCATCCAGGTGAAGACGAATCCAGGTGCAAACAATCCAGGTGCAAACAACTCGGTGCAAGTAATCTATGACTGCTGACATCGCAACCGGCACTGCTTCCGCGCTCGACGACAAAAAGATTTTTTATAACCGCTTCCTTCTGATCGTGGCTGGCTTGGGCGGACTGCTCTATGGCGTCGACGTCGGCATCATTGCCGGCGCGCTGCCCTATCTGGAGGCAACCTCCGGCCTCAACGCCGGACAACTCTCTATCGTGGTCGCCGCGGTGTTGCTGGGCAGCGTGCTCTCCACGCTGTTCGCGGGATTACTGGCGGACTGGATGGGCCGCAAGTCCCTGATGGCGTTGAGCGGCGTCATGTTCGTCATCAGCATTCCCATGATTGCGCTGTCGCACGGTTATGGACCGTTGGTCTTCGGCCGACTTTTGCAGGGCGTTAGCGCGGGTTTGATCGGCGTCGTCGTGCCGCTCTATCTGGCTGAGTGTCTGACGGCATCGAGCCGCGGCAAAGGCACCGGCATCTTCCAATGGCTGCTGACGCTGGGAATTGTGGCCGCGGCGCTGGTCGGCGTTTACTTCAGCTTCCGCGTAGACCAGGTGGCCAAGCTCGGCGACGCCGCCAGACTGCTCGCATTTAAGGATACGGCGTGGCGCGGCATTTTCTGGGTCTCATTGCCGCCGGGAATTTTATTTGTAATCGGCAGCCTGCTGGTTGCGGAGTCGCCGCGCTGGCTCTTGCGCCGCGGCAAACAAGAAGCTGCTTATACTGCGCTTCTTCGCTCGCGCACGACGGCGCAGGCGGATCTCGAACTCAGGGAAATGCAGGAAGTAACCGCCGCGGAACAGGGAAAACATTCGAGCGGGTCAAAGGCCCACGAGTCGCTCCTGCGCCGCAAATATGTAATTCCGTTCGTGCTGGCTTGCATCATCCTCGCCTGCAATCAGGCGACCGGCATCAACTCGATCATCGCGTACAACACCAACATTCTCCTGCAAAGCGGGCTCTCTGACGTCGCTGCGCACTGGGGTTACGTCGTATTCACCATTATCAACTTCGCCGTGACCTTCGGCGGCGTCGTGCTGGTCGACCGCAAGGGCCGTAAGTTCCTCTTAGGAATAGGTACTGCCGGAATTATCGTATCGCTGATTTGCACCGGAATCCTTTTCCTCGGGACGGAGAGACAGCGCGTAGATACCAAAAGTGCAGTTCAGTCCATGGTCACTCCCGACCAGAAACTCACACTCCTCTACGACGAAGGATTAGCTGCCAGGCTTCTGACTGCAACGGGTACTTCCAGCAACGGGAAAGCCAATCGTCCGACGTCGCTGGTCCTCATTTATTCGTACGGAGATTTTCGTGCGGCAAGCCAGGTGGTCCGTTCCGACGACCCGGCCGCGAAGCCCATCGAGATCACGCGCGAGAGCTGCGTACCCGCCAACAAGGTTGTGGCGTTTTTCTCGAATCCGTTCGGCAACCTCGATGCCTCGCGCGCAGCGCCGCTTAGAATTGAGAACGCGCTGATCAGCCCGGTCCCGCTTCCGCGCAATGGCTGGATGGTCGCCATCACTCTGTTTGTGTTCATGGCGTTCTACGCGGTCGGTCCGGGCGTCTGCGTCTGGCTGGCCTTGTCGGAGTTGATGCCGACCCGCATCCGCTCCAACGGTATGAGCATCGCGTTAGTGCTCAACCAGGCCGTGTCCACAACCATCGCGGCGGTTTTCCTGCCCACGGTCGGCAAGTATGGATACTCGACCATGTTCTTCGGCTTCGCCGCCTGCACGGTAATCTATTTCATCACGGCGACCTGGTTCTTACCCGAGACCAAGGGCAAAACCCTGGAAGAAATTGAAGCCCACTTCGAAGGCGTGACTGTCGGAAAGTAGAGCCGTTGCTGGCTGTCGCCGGACAGCCGCCGGGACGGCGGCGCTACTCTTTGCGGTTTGCCGGTTATACGGAAAATGATTTAGTCTCAGCCCCAGATGACTCCAGCCAAACAAAAAGAGAAACAAAAGAAGAACGCCACTAACCAGAAACATTCGCACGCCATGCGGCGGGAAATCTACGAGCAGCCTGCGGCCATCGCGAAGACTGTCGAGAAGCACCTCAAGGACGACATCATCTTTCCCGGAGAACTGCACGCCATCGAAAGCGCGCTCCTCACCTTCGAGAAGCTGATCATCGCTGCCAGCGGGTCGAGTCGCCATGCTGGCTTGGCGGGCGAAATCATGATTGAAGATCTTTCGGGCGTAGCCGTCGACGTGGAGTACGCCAGCGAATACTGCTATCGCTCGACCCACGCAGCGGTGGAACCGATCGTCATGGTGATTACGCAATCGGGCGAGACTGCGGACACGATCGCGGCACAACGCGAAGCCCTGACTCGCGGAGTGAAGACCATTGCGATCTCGAATGTTCTGGACACAACCATTGTGCGCGAAGCCAGTGCCGCGTTGATCTCAGGGGCTGGACCGGAACTATCGGTCCCTGCTACGAAAAGCTTTACCACGCAGCTCACGATCCTCTACCTTATGGCGCTGTTCCTCGCGCGCAAACGCGGAAGGATGACGTCGGAAGTGACTCGGTCGTATCTGCAGCGTCTGATGCGGCTTCCCGACGCGATCGAACAACAGCTCAGCACATGGGACGCTCTTGCCGAAGAATTCGGCGCCGTGCACTTCAAGGCGGAAAAGTTTCTGTATCTCGGGCGCGGCGTGCATTATGCGATCGCGCGCGAGGGCGCGCTCAAACTCAAGGAGATTTCTTACGCGCATGCGGAAGGATATCCCGCAGGCGAACTGAAACATGGACCCAATGCGCTGGTGGATGAGAAGTTGCCAGTCGTCGTGCTGGCTACGTGCGATCACCGTGATCCGGATTCGGTGTTGCGGTACCGGCGGACGCTGGATGTCATGAAGGAAGTAAGATCGCGCCGCGGTCCGCTAGTCGCGGTCGCGGCCGAGAACGATAAGGAAGTCGCGGCCATTGCAGATCACGTCTTCTACGTCCCCGCGGCTCCGGAGCTGCTATTGCCCATTGTCGAAGTGATTCCTCTGCAACTCTTTGCCTATCATGTCGCGGTGAACAAGGGATACGACGTGGACCATCCGCGAAATCTGGTGAAAGCGGTGGTCACAGAATAACCGCACTGACAGGAGATGTGGCGAGGACGCAGGACTTAGGCGCGAGCGAAGTCGATGTATCCCTTCTGCACGTCAGTGCGGATGAGCCTGACGCGCAGTTTGTCGCCCACATCGAGTCCCTGTGCACCTTGGGCAAGAAGTCCCTCGATGTGCGGCTGGAAAATGCGAACGAAAGTTCCGTGCTCGGTCACACCGCTGACGATAGCATCGAAGACCTCGCCAATCCGGTGCTGCATAGCAACAGCTGCGAGGCGCTTCGCCATGTCGCGCTCTACTTTCTTGGCCGCGTCTTCTTTTTGCGTACAGTTGGCGGCAATGGCGGTTAGCTCGTCATCGGAGTAAGGATTCTTCTGCCCTGCGAGCATGGCTTTAATCAGACGCTGAGTGACGACATCGACGAAGCGCCGGTTGGGCGCGGTGGAGTGCGTGTAATCCTGAACCGCCAGACCGAAGTGTCCTGGGGCAACTTCGCCGGGACGCTCCAGGACATATTCCCCGGGACCGATGAGTTTAATCACTGCCAGGGAAAGATCGGCGAAGTGATCGGGATCGGCCGCTTTACGGCGCAACAGGAAATCATTCAGCGCCTTGGAATCTGGCTGCGCGGGAAGTTTCTCGCCTTTGGTCGCGGCCAGTTGCACGATGCGGTCCCAGCGCTCGGGAGTGCGCACGATCCGGCGCAGCGAGGAAACTTTTTCGAGCATGCGAGCGACCACGCCGTTGGCTGCAACCATAAAGTCTTCGATTAACTCTGTGGCATGGTTTTTCTGCTGTTTCACAACGTCGATCACCTGATCGTCGAGCATCAGAGGCTGAAGTTCGTCGGTCTGCAGACTCAGCGCTCCATGCTGGAAGCGCTGATCCTTTAATTTCTGCGCGACTTGATCCTGCAATTTCAATTGCGCCTGCAGGTCGCTGGACGCGGCGACTTTCGGCGGAGCAGGCGACTTCCCTTCCAGCCATGCGCCAACACTGTTGTATTGCAGTTGAGCCTTGTTACGGACAACAGCGCGATAAACGCTGGGAGACTTCAGGCCTCCAGTGGAATCGACCACGAATTCAATCACGACAGAAAGGCGATCCTGGTTTTCGAGCAGAGAAGTTATACCCGTGGAAAGTTCTTCGGGCAGCATCGGGAAGTTGCGAACTCCGGCATAGACCGTCGTAGTCTCGCGCGCGGCGTGCTGATCGATGGGGGTGTTCTTGGGGACGAAGGCATCGACATCGGCGATGCCGATCATAATTTTCACGTCGCCATTCGAGAGGCGTTCGGCTACTTCGATCTGATCGAGGTCGCGCGAAGTGTCGTTATCAACGGATGACCAAAGCAGATTGCGCTGGTCGCGGACATCAGCAGTGGGGCTGACTTGCGGGGGATGGGCTTTCAGTTCGGCAAGTTGCTGCGGAACCTGAGGAGGAAAATCCGGCTCGAAGCCGCGCTGCTGCATGATATCTCTTGCCGTGGTTTGCAGATCGAGATGCGACGGATTGGCGTCTTGCATGAACTCCCCATTGCGGAAGCGAGATGGATTGAGGCTATCACGGCACGCACGGATAACGCGGCGGCGGTTCGAGAGTAAGTTGTCGGGATATGCCGATGGAAATCTCGCGGGAAAAAAGCTTGCCGATGGGCGAGTGAGGGTGATCGGATGCAGGCCGTTTCGGGAAAACGCGGTTGCAGAGCAGGTACCCCCCTCCCCCCAACCTCTTGCGAAAACCTTGACTGGCACGGAGTCTGCAAAACTTCGTTGCAAAATGTTGATAACACAACACTTAAAGGTAAAACTCTTGAAAGCAAAGAGTTAACGGCGTGCTGGCTAACTCGAGCTGCACCGATCATCTGCTTACTTGCAGTGGAAGACACGGTCAGATGTCACTCCCGGCCTCTGCAAAAGCTAGCTGCCGTGTAAGCGCCCGACGTCGGCGTTGGTATAGACGCGAGTGGCGCTGCGCTTATGAGCTTTCCAGAAAGAGGCCGTTTCGGCGAGGGTAACACCGTACCCGCGGAAGCGCAGGGACTGCACATCCGTCAGCCCTGTGACCCCGACGTCGACGATGCTGGCTGGGATCTCGCGGGGCGGTTCGGCGGAGGTGAGCTCGATTATGCTGGGCATTGAGTAACCGTAATAGATCGGAAACAGATCTGCCTGGTGCTGAAGTTCGGGATTTGCGATGAAAGGTTGATTGCCGATAACCGGTGCGATTTCGGTGAGACTTGGGGCCTCCGGGAGCGGGGCTTCCAGCGAAAGGGACGGCGTGGCAATGGACCGCGCGAACAGGGCTGAGCCGGAGGTCATCAGGTATTGCGGACCCACGGGAAAGTTGGTGTCCTGGGCGGCGGCGATTCCAACCAGGGCAAACAATAAGCAGGACAAACTAGCGAGACGCATATAAAGGCCTCCGGTATTTCCACTCGTAATTATGAAACGAAAAGCGGAGAATTACCAGAGCCGTTCGGCCCCAATTGAGGCGACTGGTGCGGGTTCTGCAGTATTGTAAACCAGGATCACGGTGCCCGAGAACCAGTGTCGTCCATCGCGTCGTAGCTTTCTCTCTCCCCTTCGGGCGTGCGTGAGAACCTGTGCCGTCCCTGCGGGACTTGGTTCCTCTTTTCCGCTTACCCCCGGACTTACGTCCGGGGCTAATATATGCCGCCGCTGCGCGGCTGGATCTCGGTTGGTTCGTACCACCGCTTTCCCAAAGGTAAGGTAGCAGACAAAAGCAAGCTCTCGGCACAGAGTTCGTACCCCCGTTCACCAGCGCCTGGTGCCGAAGGTCTTCCGGACGCCCACGGTCATGTAGCGGCCCCAGGGGCCGTTATTGCCCAGATCGGCGACGCCCAGGTTTTTGTCACGCGCGCCTAGACGATCGAACAGGAAGTGCTGGGTCACGCGAAACTCGAATCCCTTGTCGATATAGATCCCGACTCCCCAGGAGTGCTCAATTCCGATCGCATCCGGCGACCAAGTATAGAGCGTCTTCGGTATTGTCTTGCCGAACAGGAATGTGGGCGCTCCGTACACCATGAACCTGCGCAGCGGCCCGCGGCCAAAGGGACGAACTTCCAGAATTCCCGATAGCATGTAGCGCGCGAATAGGCTGCAGGGCGCGTTGACGCCGCCGTACTGCCCCGCGTTGCCGGCACAGAGATTGGGATCAATCTCGTTATGCGGAGGCGCCAGGTCAAACTGTGCCCAGCCCCAGAGCATGTCCCGCGGGAAAAACATGCGCTCCTCGGGATCCGCCTCGTGCCAACCGCCCTGCGAAGTATTGTTTGGCGAACCATTACCCTGAGAGCCATTCGCCTGCGAATTTAAAGACGAGGCAATTTGCGCTGCCGCCATCGAGAGGAGTACAGGAACTGCGAACAGCCATGCCCACCTTTTCATTGAGCCTCCGAAATGAGTTCAGTCCTTCTGATTATGGCTTGCCGGACTCCAGACAGGCGTGCATGCTTGGCTGGGGATGGCAGGATTCGACGAGAGTCCGGTTGAGTAGAGCGCACCATTGTAACCTGCACAGGCCGCGAAACCGGGGCGGGCGCGGGGATGCGGACAGTTTGCTTTTTGGCAAAAAGACTCCTGACGCTTCCCAACTCGCCTGGGCTTGGACCCGCCTGAGCCTAAGCCTTCTCAACGAACTCCGTGACGCCTTCCAGAATTCATATCCCAATACCCGATTTATTCCATTCATAGTACGTTCACACTAGGGAATAGCCATAACACACGCCAAAACAAGGGTCTGCGGTTTGGTGGGCGGATTGCACAAAGGAGAGAGACGGCGCAACCCAGGAACCCTATGCCCCAAGAGATTTCCGTCTCGTACCAGGCGATCAAGAGCAAGGTCTACCGATTGATCGATTCCCTTGTGGTCGGTGAAAAGAGCGAGGCTGAGGTGCAGGAGTCTATCCACCGCTGGTGGGCCCTGATCCATCCGGCCGACCGGCCCATCGCCCAGAAATACTTATTGATGGTGCTGGGGCGCTCCGCTTCCGCCTTGGACTGCATGGGAGACGCGTTTCTTTCGGTGAGCACTTGTGAAGTAGCCCGACCGCAAATGGCCGATTCCCCGCTTCCGGGCAAACGCATGCGCCTGCTGGAACAAATGGTTAAGGAAAACTCGGTCCGAACTGCTGTCTAGTCCGGTTCCAATCGGCCGCGAGACACAAAATTTACATTTCTCTGGTTGCGTTGAGTCTCCCTTCGTCTGTATCTTTAGTCTCATCCCTGCAGAAATTTGCAACATAGGAGTCAGGAATGAGACCATCCGCCGTAAGACTGGGTAAGGTAGGAAGCTTTCTTGCTTTCGGAGTGCTCCTAATTATGGCCACATCGCTGTTTGCAGGCTCGGGTGTCTACAGCTTCACGCTCAACTCCATCGACGGCAAGCCGACGCCACTGGCCGACTACAAGGGCAAGGTCGTTCTTCTGGTGAACGTCGCCAGCCAGTGCGGCTACACTCCGCAATACAGCGCGCTCGAAGGCATTTACGAGAAGTACAAGGACCAAGGCTTCGTGATCCTCGGCTTCCCGGCCAACAACTTCGGGGCGCAGGAGCCGGGGACGAACGAGGAGATCAAGACTTTCTGTACACGGAAATACAGCGTGACCTTCCCGATGTATTCGAAAATCTCCGTGAAGGGAGCAGACCAGGCGCCGCTGTACTCCTACCTGACAAAGGAAACGAACTCCGGCATTGCTGGAGACATCAAGTGGAACTTCACGAAGTTCCTGATGGATCGCGACGGCAAGGTCGTTCAGCGCTTCGAACCGGCGGTGACGCCGGATTCAAAGGAAGTGACTGCGGCGATCGAGAAGCAGTTGAAGCCGTAAACGCGCTCCGTCCTGGAGCCTGAGTTTGTGGCTGGCGATTTCGTCACGTTTGGACCAACCCCTAGCCACTCATCCCTTCGAGAGCGCACTCTGATTCTGCAAATGTCGCAGGAAGGCGCGGTGTACGCGGCTGCGAAAGTGTTGTTTGAGCTGCAGGATTCCCACGCGCCGGTAAGCGCCTTCATCGGCGAGGGGCAGGAAACGGCAGCCTTCCCGTTTCTCTACCGCCATCTCGGGCACCACCGAAACTCCTGTCCCGGCGGCCACCATGGCCAGGATCGTCGTGAATTGACCGCTTTCAAACACCACATTGGGTTGCAAGCGGGCGCGTCCGCAGGCCGCCAGAGTGTTTTCGCGAAAGCAATGGCCCTCCTTGAGCAAGAGGAATGGATCGTTTTCGATCTGCGAAAGATGGACGCGGGGCGCCGAACCCAGCCGATGACTCGCGGGAACAACCACGTAAAGCCGTTCGCGAAAGAGTTCACGACTCAAACAGTGGGCGGTGTGCACTGGCAGCGCAAGCAGAGCCAGATCCACCGTGCCCTCGTGGAGCAGGTTAAGGAGTTCGCTGGTGACTCCTTCGACTACGCTGATCTGAATTCGCGGAAACATCCGGGCAAAACTCGCCAGACAGGAAGGCAGAAAATAGGGCGCGATGGTGGGGATGGCTCCGATCACCAGCCGTCCGCGCTCGGCTCCCGCCATCTCCTGGATTTCCAACTTGGCGTCGGCCACCTGGCGAACAATCGCCTCGGCTCGCGGCAGGAAGGCCTCGCCCAGTTGGGTTAAGCGAACGGTGCGTCCCAGCCGATCGAATAGCCGCGTTCCCAGTTCATCCTCAAGCTTGCGCACCTGTTGGGAAAGTGAGGGCTGGGCGAGATGTTCCTGTTGCGCGGCGCGGGTAAAGCTGCCGGTCCGGGCGACTGCGCAAAAATAGCGGAGCTGATGAATCTGCATTTTCGAGTCGTAGGGACGTTGCAAGCAACGTCTCTACGAGTGCTAAAGGAAATAACTATGCTTGAAATAGTAACTATATCTTAGACCTATGCCACACCGAGCGCTAGAGTGGAAGCGAAAAGGAGGCTATTTCATGCCTGAGAAGCAGAAAGTCCCGGTGGTGAAAGCAGGCGACGTCACCCAGCGGGTCGGAGTGGAAGTCATCCGCGCACGCGGAGTAGACGTCGAGAAGCTGATCAAAATGTTAATCGCCAACGCGGCCGCAGAATTTGCCAGCACCTATTACTACTACACGATCCTTCGCATGCACCTTGCCGGCCACGAAGACTACAAAGAAATCTGTGAGGATGCGCGTCTGGAGGACCGCGCTCATTGGGAACTGATTGTGCCTCGCATTTACGAACTGGGTGGCGAGTTGCCGAATGACTTGCCTGCGTTTCACGACCAGGCGGGCTGTCGCGCAGCCAAACTGCCCGATCCGCCGACGACGGTGAACATTCTGACTCTGCTGCTGGAGTCGGAGCGCTGTGCGATCCGCAGTTGGATTGAGATTTGCGACTTGACCTTCGGCAAGGACCCGCGTACTTACGATATGGCGGCGCGGATTCTGAATGAAGAGATTGAGCACGAGGCCTGGTTCATCGAGCTGCTGGCCTATGAGCGGGATGGCAAGAGCATTCCTTCCGGTCACTTCCGACGCGGGGAGCCGGGACACGCCCCCTACAGCAAGAACGCGGGCTTCTACAATCCGTAGAACTTCGGCTAGAGTGGTCTTCGTCTACAGTGGTTCTGCCTGGCTTCGCGGCCAGGCAGGACCATCGCTAAATATGAATCAAGAGCCAGAGGTGTTTCAGATCGTGCTGCTGCTTTCCGACGACGAACGCTCAATCCAGGTGAAACGGGAAGAACATATCTGGGACGCAGCTTTCGCCGCAGGCATTTCCCTCCCAGCGATGTGCCATCAGGGTTATTGTCTGACCTGTGCAGGCCGGCTGGAAAATGGAGGAGAAGTGGACCAGGCGGATTCGCTGGTATATTTCCCGGCGGATCGCGAGGCGGGATTCATTCTGCCCTGCACTGGGAAACCGCGCTCCGACTTGCGAATCCGCACCCAACAGCAGAACCAGATGCGCGAATTTCGAAAACGGAGTGGGCTTCCCGCGCCGTATTCGTGGAGCAAGGATTAGAGCTGGGGGCCAGCGGCCCAAATAACATCGAACAGCGAAGGACTTATCAACAGTTCCTTTCGGTTTGCCCGTAATTCGGGAGCAGTCAATTTACGATTAGATGGCGATGAAGTGTTCCGGATCAGCTTTCTGACGAGGTCGATGGAGTTGATCTTGCAGAACCGCTAAAGAGCAGTATAATTCGAGCGAATCGGTGCTGAAAAAGGAGATCCCAATAGTATGCCCTCCTTTCGCGCTTCCTTGCGTAAACTCAAGGTTTCGTATGTTCTGGAATTCGCCACGCTATTTTTGATTCCTACAGGCATCCTCCTACCCAATGCTGCGGGACATGGATCGGTGGACGCTCAAGAAAGTGGGCCACCACCGCAATCCTCAGAGCCATGCCCTCAAGAGCCGCAGGCTCAACAACCGCAGGCTCCGGTATCGAAGTACGATAAGGCCATCTTTCTGAAGCCGATTCCAAACGATCAGCTCACATTTCTGAATCAGGTCGCGGGAAAGCCTTCGGGTGACGCCGTTCGAGACAAACAATTCCGCAAATTAATGCAGACCGTGATCCCCAATCCCATGTTTCATTACGGCTGGGACATGCCGCTTGCCGACGCGCTCGACGCGGTGCTGAAAGGTTCGCCTCAGCCTGTTCAGATCCGCGACGGGAGATACGTGATCGTGTCCGGCCGGAGTGGGCCCTACCTTGCGGGCCGAGGATTTATATGGATTGATATGCACGATGGCGTCGCCTTGGGCGGGTTCTACTTCCATCCAACGAATGGCGAACCTACGCCGTCGGTCACAGTTTTTTCCAGGCAGGTGAAGAAAAAATCCCTCGGGCTGAGCCAGCTTCCCCCAGCATTTGCAGAGGACTTGAGCCGGTGGTCCCGGGAATTGAGCGTTCCGCCCGTTACTACACGCTATTTCATCGGCGGCATCAGCAAAAAGATTCTGCTGGAGCACGATGAAGATTATTGTGCGCCTGTGGTCGAGACGACCGCGCCCTCTGAAAACGATTGCGAACAGATGAATGCGGACGCCGCCGACGTCGATATGAACGCTGCCTCTTATCTGGACCAGACTCACTATGCAACCAATGCGACGGCGTGGATGATCACTGATCCGGACCAGATCGCATGGATTCAGGTCCGGGACATCACCTGCAGGGTTGGTCCGGATCCGCTGGGATGCCACATCCGTATGACGCGTGAACGCACGCACGTGATCATCAGGCGAAATCCCATGCCACATCTACCGCATGGGTAGCTGCGAACTAGTGAAGACTTCCAAGGCGGGTCGTTACCGTTGTATTCACAGTTGGGCCAACTCCCAGATGGTCGGGAAACCGGAGACTATGCGGTTGTTGGCGCAACATCGCCTGTAACGACCCAGCCGAAAATATGCGAGATGCGTTCTAGCGCCAAAACTGCTGTTAAATGTCGTAGTACAGCGCGAATTCGTAGGGGTGCGGCCGCAGGCGGATGGCGTCCACTTCCTTCGTGCGCTTGTAATCGACGTAGGTCCGCAGCAGTTCCTCGGTAAAGACATCGCCCTTCAGCAGGAAGGCGTGATCGCGCTGCAGCGCGTCCAGTGCGTCTTCGAGCGAACCGGGCATCGACGGAATGTTTGCCAACTCCTCGGGGTCGAGTTCGTAGATGTCTTTGTCCAGCGGTTGGCCGGGGTCTATCTTGTTCTCGATGCCGTCGAGGCCGGCCATCAACATGGCGGCAAATGCCAGGTACGGATTGCAGCTCGGGTCTGGCGGCCGGAACTCCACTCGTTTGGCCTTGGGAGCGATCGAATACATCGGAATCCGGCAGGCCGCCGAGCGATTGCGCCGCGAGTAGGCGAGATTCACCGGGGCCTCAAATCCGGGCACGAGCCGTTTGTAGGAATTTGTGGTGGGCGCGATGATCGCGGAAAGCGCAGGGCCGTGCTTGATCAGGCCGCCGACGTACCAGAGCGCAAGCTGCGACATCCCAGCGTATCCGTCGCCCGCAAACAACGGCTCATCGGCCTTCCACAGCGACTGGTGGGTGTGCATGCCGTTGCCGTTATCGCCAAAGATCGGCTTGGGCATGAACGTGACCGTTTTGCTGCGATGGTTGGCCACGTTCTTCACGATGTACTTGTAGAGCAGCATCTTGTCGGCCGAGCGCACCAGCGAGTCGAACTTCAAATCAATTTCCGTTTGACCGCCCGAGGCTACCTCATGATGGTGGCATTCCACGTCCATGCCGCAGCTTTGCATGGTCAGCATCATCTCGGAGCGCAGGTTTTGATAATGGTCGGTGGGCGGCACGGGAAAGCAGCCTTCCTTGTAGCGCGGCCGGTATCCCAGATTGTTCTCTTCCCTGCCCGAATTCCAGCGGCCCTCTTCGGCGTCGATGTAGTAAAAGCCATACTGTTCGCGCTGATCGAAGCGCACGTTGTCGAAGATGAAAAATTCGGCCTCGGCGCCAAAGTACGCCGTGTCGGCAATGCCAGTCGCGGTCAGGTAGATCTCAGCTTTCCTGGCGATGTAGCGGGGATCGCGGTCATAGCGCTGCTTGGTGACCGGATCGACCACGTCGCACACCAGCACCAGCGTGGCGACTTCGGTAAAGGGATCGAGCAAATGAAAGTTCGGGTCCGGCTTCAGCAGCATGTCACTCTCATGGATGCCCGCCCATCCCCGGATCGACGAGCCATCGATTCCAAAGCCGTCTTCAAAACAGGATTCTGTCAATTGGCCGATGGGATAGGAGACGTGGTGCCACAGCCCGGGAATATCGGTGAAGCGCAGGTCGAGAATCTTCGCGTCGTGCTTCTTCGCGAACGCGAGAACGGTCTTGGCGTCAGCCATGAAGACTCCTTGCCGGGAAGCAAATCTGTTCGGAAATTTAGCGAACGGTCGCGGACAGTCCGGCAGGGGGCAGGCTGTTACAATCGGTCGCGTTGTGCAGACCGAGGAGTGTAAAGCCAGTCGCCAACGCTGGCAATTCGATTGTTCTTATAGCGGGGATAACGCGACTTTATACTGAAGCTCTCAGCTCTCAGCTTTCAGCCATCCCGATTGGTTTCCGGGATCACAGCGCTGAACCGCTTTGGCTGATAGCTGATAGCTGACAGCTGACGGCTGACGGCTTAGAGCTTTCCATGGACTTCGACCAGCTCGAAACCTTCCTCGAAGTGGCGCGGCACGCATCGTTCTCGCGCGCGGCGGAGAAGCGTTTCCGGACTCAGCCTGCGATTTCGTCGCAAATTCGCGGGCTTGAGGAGGAAGTCGGCGCTAAGCTGTTCGACCGCTCAGGCGGCAAAGTGTCTCTCACAGCCGCCGGCAAGGCCTTTCAGAAGTATGTCGAGGAGACTCTCGACGCTCGCAAGGCGATGCTCGTCTCCATTGCCGAGATGGAGCGCGTGCCCCGTGGCGAAATCATTGTGGGCGCGAATGAAGGCACCTGCCTGCACATCCTGCCCTATGTTTTTGCCGACTTCAAGAAACAATATCCTGACGTTTCGGTGAACATTAAACGGGCTGACTACGGCAAGATTCTCGAATCGATTATTGACAACTCGGTCGACTTCGGCGTCATTTCCCTTCCCGTAACCGACCCGCGCCTGACGGTGGTGCTCATCCATCGCGATGAGTTGATTGTGATCGCGCCGCCGCAGCATCCTCTGGGAAAGATGAAGTCGACCACCATTGCCGACGTTGCCAAGTTTCCGCTGGTCGTTCCCAAGGCTGGACATACTCGGGATGCTATCGAGCAACTGTTTCACGAGCGCCGCCTGAAGCCAAACTTCACCATGGAACTGGATTCCAGCGAACTGCTGAAGCGCTTCGTGGCCGCCGACGTGGGCGTCGGATTCATCGCCCGGTCAAACGTGGAGGACGACGTTCGCGCCAAAGTTCTCGCCGCCATTCCCATCGCCGACGCTCAGGTGCGCCGCGATCTGGCGCTGGTCTTCCGCAAAGATAAAGCTCTCAGCCGCGCCGCCCTGGCCTTCATTGACATTGCGGTGAAGCACAAATCCACGGAAGAATTGGTGCATACCCCAAGTCGATGATGAAGGCGACCTCCAGACTTCTGCTCCTGACGCTTCTTGCCGGGCTCTGCCTGCCGGACGTGGGGCAAGGTGCGTCCTCGCAGAAGCCGCTCGCGCCGATGCCGGCCTCAGCCCGCCAGTTAATCGCGATCAAAGTTACCGGAAGCAAGCGGTTCCGCGAAGAGGCTGTCGCGGCGGCGACTGGACTGCAGATGGGCACTGCCGTCAACGACGACGACTTCAAGAGAGCTGCCCGCCGCCTGGGCGACATGGGAGTCTTCACCGAGATCGGGTACACCTTCTCTTATTCCTCCGCGGGAACCAGGCTCGAACTGCACGTGACAGATGCCGCGAAGTTTCTCCCGGCGCGCTTTGAGGATTTTGTCTGGTTCTCCGACGCCGAACTTCGCCAGCGCATCAAGCAACACGCCCCGCTGTTTGACGGAGAACTGCCGCTTTACGGCCGCCTGGCCGACGAGGTTTCCGACGTGCTTCAGGCCATGCTGGTCGAGAACTCGATTCCCGGACACGTCGAGTATCTGCGGACGGGAAAACCTGACGGTCCCATCGAGTCGATTAATTACCATGTGAACGATGTTCTGATTTTAGTCCGGAACATCGAGTTCACTGGCGCGTCGGCTGACGATCTGCCCGCGCTCAAAGCTGCGGGAGAGCGCCTTCCCGAGCACGAATACTCCCGCAGCCGCCTCAATGTGCTCGTCCAGCGGCAGCTTCTTCCTGTCTATTACGAGCGCGGCTATCTGAAGGCGACGTTCGGCGAGCCCCAACCGAAAGTCGTGAAGCAGCCAGCCGCCGAAACCGAAGACGGCCCACGCAACCAGACCGTAGTCGATGTGACATTTGCAGTCACGCCCGGGCAGCAGTACAAGTTGAAAAGCCTCGAGTGGACGGGCAACCATGCCTTCCCCACCGATACCCTGCAGAGAATGGTACGCGCGGAGCTCGGGAAACCCGCCAACACGATACGTCTTGGCGATAACCTGAAGGACATCCAAAAGCTCTACGGATCGCGTGGATTCATCACGGCCACCATCAAGCCGGACGCCACATTTGACGACGAAGCGGGCACCGTCGCAATTCGCCTCGACGTGACGGAAGGCTATGTCTATCACATGGGCGAACTTGAATTCCGCGGCCTCGACAACAGCCTGATGGCGAAACTCCGCAACGCCTGGAAGATCCGCTTCGGTGAGGTTTACGACTCGACGTACCTCAGCGAATATCTGCCTGCAGCCCACAAGCTGCTCCCGCCGGCCTTGGACTGGGATGTGGCGTCGCACGTGACTGCCAACGGCCGCGACAAGACCGTCGACGTCGATCTCATCTACTCAGTGAAAGCGCCGAAATAGGGCTTGCCGTACGGTCAGGACTCTGTTGAGGTGCTTGTTCGTTTCTTGGAACAGTTTCTGACGGTTTGTTTGGGGACGCCTCTCGTCTGTTTGTCTTGTGCCCTCTTTTCCGAAGCAGAACTTGAAGAAGCGGCTTCCAGTGTATTTGTGAAATCCGCAAGGCTTGGCGCACAGGCGCGCTCAGCGTTCCGGATATGACGAGTCTCGTCGCGAATCGTCAGCGATAGATTTTGCAGTAAGAGGCTTTGCCCGGGCCCTCCCCCAACACAATCCGGGCGTTTGGGCCGGGATGCGCGCCCACGCTCCCCGCATTTTTTCTTACGCTGCGTGATGAGAACTTGTAACTTCTCATCGGTTGGATCATCCTCTAAGCCAGAGGCTGTGCCGCCAGCATCGCTCGGGTGCCAGCCCACAAGGAGATCTGCGATGAATGCACCAGTTCGGAAAGTGGGATTCCTTCTGTTGAACCTAGTTGTAATTTCAGGCCTAGCGGCTTCCTCCGCCTTCGCGGCCAAGGCAAAAACCTTCACCGGGACGGTCAGCGACTCCATGTGTGGCGCCAAGCACACCATGCCGGGCGACGATGCCAACTGCACCCGCATGTGCGTCGGCAAGGGAGCGAAGTACGCTCTGGTATCGGGCGACAAAGTCTACACTCTCGACACCAGCGACAAAGCAGCCTTGGCAACTCTCGACAAAAATGCAGGCGCTAGAGTTACCGTTATGGGAACAGAGAAGGACAACACCATCGCCGTGACCGGCGTCACCGCCGCTCCCTGACCCGGCTTGGTTCGACGTCCAGCGGGGACCGCGCCAGCGCTCCCCGCATTGTTTTTTTTGCATCTCGCCTGCAAATTCATATTTCCTTTGCAAAGCATTGTGTTAGATTGTGCATTCTTGACAATCAATTTCCTTTCCGGAGGATCACCGATTTGGGCAAAGACATGGTTCCGAAGCGGATTTTCTTTACTAAGGGAGTGGGGAAACACCGCGAGCGGCTGACTTCGTTCGAATTGGCGCTGCGCGACGCCGGTATCGCTGCCCAGAACCTGGTTCGTGTCTCCTCCATCTTCCCGCCCAACTGCAAGCTGCTCGCTCGCAAGGAAGGTGTGAAGTATCTCCATCCCGGCGAAGTGGTTTTCGCCGTGGTCGCCGAAAACTCCACGCGCGAGGCTCACCGGCTGCTGGCTTCGTCGATCGGCGTGGCCATTCCCGCCGACCGCAACACCTACGGCTATCTCAGTGAGCACCATTCCTTTGGCGAAACCGAGGACGCCGCTGGGGAATATGCCGAGGAACTCGCCGCCGAAATGCTCGCCACCACCCTCAACGTGGAATTCGACCCTGACCGCTCCTGGGATGAGAAGAAGCAGATCTACCGTCTGTCCAACAAAATCGTGCGCACCGCAAACGTGACTCAGTCGGCCGTGGGCGATAAGCGAGCGCTGTGGACTACGGTCATCGCCTCGGCCGTGTTGATCTTCGACTGATGGCGTTCGCTTGGCGTGAGCTTCACAGCGTCCCCGTAGTTCCCCGGCCGCGGCGACGGCCTTCCGTCCAACCTTCGTTCGTAGCGGCTGCTTCGACGATGAACTATTGCGCCTGGGCAATTACTCTCCCGCCGTTATTTATCTTGGATCGATTTCTAAGTATCTGAATCAAATAGAGTTGATAGAAATAAAGTCGATAGCCCGTCTCAGTGGGAGTAGAACTTTGGTAACCCCTACCTTAGCCGGATGTAACGCTCCGTTAACAGGAATCGGCTAATATAGATGTGGTAGGAAAGACACAGAACGAGGAGTAGTTGTGGACATCGAAACACGCAGAAAGAAGCAACAGGCCCTGATGGTGCAGTTAGTGGAGCGAAAGGTGCGATCCCGCGCCAAGCAGATCTATGAAACACGCGGTCAGGAGGATGGTCAAGCCCTGCAGGACTGGTTTCAGGCAGAGTCGGAAGTCCTTGGAAACAGTATTCTTGCGCCGCTATACCGCCGACTCCGGACGGGCAGTCACGACACCCAGGAAGGCAATTCCAGCCAGGATTCTATCCCTCAAGATTCCGCGGCCTGCGAGACCAGCGCCTAGAATTCTCCCGGGCCGATTATCTTAATTTACAGCGTCGCAACTTGAATCTCTTGTGCGCCCCCGCGCCCTTTGTGGTTTATGTTTCTGGCTACTTCCTGGAGGCAGCTTTAGCGCCCTTGCGCGCGCCGCCAGCCTTCTTCGCCTTGTCCAACCGCTCGATCACAGCGGCCACGATGATGGGCAGCCCAACGGTCGCGTCCACGAAGACTTCGCCAAACTTCCCGCCTTCCGACGGAGGCACGAACTTGCCCCAGGAGATCGCCTCGCTGTAAGGACTGCCGGATAATCCGCCCCAGTATACCGGCTCCGGGCAAATTCTGAGCCCGTAGTGATAGCGCTTCAAGGGTACGTTTTCTCCCAACCGCCGGTGCCTGAGTTCGATGAACGGCCCAAACTGCTGCGACCAGTTGCGCGGCACTCCTCCGCCGATGGTGAAAATTCCCAGCTTCTTCTGCCGCAGCAGGGTCGCGGCAAAATGCTCGAGATCTTCGAACGGATCAAATCGGATCTTGTGTCTTCCCGTGGATTCTCTCAGCCGGTTGTTCAGCGCCGTGTCCAGACCCAGTTCGGAGTCGCTGAACGCCGGCACAAACACCGGCACTCCCTGTTCATACGCGGACTTCAGAATTCCCCGCTGCCCCTGATTGCGCTTCGCCAAATATGCTCCGATGGCGTGATTCAGCTTGTATGAGCACATCACCTCGTTGTGGTCCCAGGCCTCAAGAACGGCCGCCATGACTTCCTCGACGTCGTCCAGGTTCTGCTCGGGCTCGAGGGTGTCGTAGACGCGGTTGTAGCCCTGCTCGTAAAGCTCCTCATCGGAAACTTCCGGATTGGCGCGAAAGTGCGCCCGCCCGGTGGCCTCGACCAATCCGTGAGCCATCAGCGCACCGGTGGAGACAATCGCATTCACAATGCCGCGATCAATCAACTCGGTGACGATCAGTCCCTGCTTGGCCACGGTCATCGCCCCAGCCAGAGTCATCACGATGAATGCGTCTTCGTCAAGCGCCATCGCTTCGAGCACGTCGGCGGCCTCACCCAGTTGCCGTCCCGTAAAGGCGGTCTTGGCCATCGCCCGCACCAGATCGTCGATCGACCTCACTTTACCCAGATCCAGCGGCTCGAGCGGAATCAGACGGTCTTCAATGGGATTGTGCAGATGACGGTCTTTGCCCTCACCCCCTGAGCCATGTGCCTGCCCCTGATTCGAATGCTGCTTCGAGTTGCCACGATTGCCGTGTTTCAACGCAAACCTCCCACGCTGATCCAACCTAACTCTTTGATCCCCGACCCACTACTCTACAGGAACCGCGAGACTGGATGCCACGCGCGATCGCCGACGCCGGCGATTCCTCATTTAAACTGCCAAGCATGTCCGGTAAGCGCAGTTTTGAAGAACAAATCGCGGCTCTCGACGCGCTTCGCCAACTGCCGGAAGAAGCCCGCGCCGGGCCGTTACGCAAGGCGCTGGCCCATCGCAATAATTTCATCGTGGCAAAAGCGGCGGATCTTGTGCGCGAATTCCGCATGGCACCGCTGAGCCCGGAACTGCTGAATGCGTTCGACCGCTTCTTCGAAAATCCTGTAAAAACCGATCCGCAATGCTGGGCCAAGAACGCGCTCAGCCGCGCACTCGCCGCGCTGGATCACCAGGAGGCGGAGGTTTTTCTCCGCGGGATGCGGCACATCCAGATGGAACCGGTCTGGAGAGGCAGTTCCGACACTGCCGGAACTTTGCGGGCCACTTGCGCGCTGGCGCTCGTGCAATGTCGCAGCCTGACCGACGCGGATTTGCTGACGCACCTTGTCGAACTGGTGGGCGATAAGGACAAGTCAGTTCGAGCGGAGGCAGTGCGGGCGATCGAACAGGTTGGCTCGGCACCCGCTTCGCTTCTGCTCCGCTTGAGAGCCATTCTCGGCGCCGACGAACCCGAAGTGCTGGGCGCCTGCTATAGCGGAATCTTGCGCCTCGAGGGCCTCGGTGCAATCCCTTGGATCCGACGTTTCCTCACCACGGCTGACGACTCCGCTGCCGAAGCAGCTCTCGCGATTGCCGGAACACATTCCCCCGAGGGCTTCCATGCTCTGCGGGAATGCTTCGCTAAGGCAGACGATCCGTGGTGGCATTCCGTTCTGCTTTCCGCCATCGCCCTCACGCGCCAGGATGCGGCGCTGGAATTTCTACTCGAACTGGTTCGCACGGAATCGCCCGGCGCCGAGGGCGCGATCGAAGCCATTCTCCGCTCCATGCCCTCGCAGGAGGTGATCAATCGCCTGGAAAAACTAGTCGCTGGCAGTCCTAGACTGGCTCGCGTCTTTGTGGCACATCACAAAGTGCCCTCCTGATCGGCGAACTCCTAAACCGCGGCGATGCGGCGTGCCTCCAGCTGAAAGCTGAGCGCTGACGGCTTCGGATGCTATATTGTTCGCGGAGGTCGCAACGCTTGCCCCCTGAAAAATTCCGCGTCGCCCTGGTGCAGATGTCCTGCGGCCCGGAGCCAGAACAGAATCTGGAGAAGGCACTGAGCCGCGTGGCCGACGCCGCTGGACGCGGTGCCAAGGTCGTGTGCCTGCCCGAACTTTTTCAGACCCAGTATTTCTGTCAGCGCGAAGATCATTCGCTGTTTGATTTGGCCGAACCGATTCCCGGCCCGACTACCGAAAAACTGTCTGCTTCCGCTCGCAGCAATGGCGTGGTTCTGATCGCATCGCTATTTGAAAAGCGGGCCGCCGGCGTCTACCACAACACTGCGGCGATCTTTGACAGCGATGGCTCCCTGCGCGGCCTCTACCGCAAGATGCACATTCCCGATGATCCGCTCTACTACGAAAAGTTCTATTTCACTCCCGGCGACCTCGGCTTCCGCGCCCTCGACACCAGCGCTGGGCGCCTCGGCACCCTGGTCTGCTGGGACCAGTGGTATCCCGAGGGCGCGCGGCTGACGGCTTTGCAAGGCGCTCATGTTCTCTTCTATCCGACAGCAATCGGCTGGCATCCCGCGGAGAAGGCCGAGTTCGGCGTGGCCCAGCACGACGCCTGGCGCACCATCCAGCGGTCTCACGCCATCGCCAACGGCGTTTACGTCGCGGTCGTAAACCGCGTCGGCTTCGAAACCGGCAACATCCGCGGCAATTCGGCTCCGGGCCAGGGACTGGAATTCTGGGGCGCATCCTTCTTCTGCGACCCTTTTGGCCGCGTGCTGGCGGAAGCCTCGCACGACCGTGAGGAAATTCTGGTGGGAGATGTTGACCTGAAGGCGCTGGAAGACATCCGCCGCAACTGGCCCTTCCTGCGCGACCGCCGCATCGACAGCTATGCCCCCATCACCAACCGCTTGCTCGACTAGGACGAGAATCCACCGTGGCCAAGCCTTTGCACAAATCTTCAAGTAAAACCTTAAGTGGCAAGGATTCCGGGGCTGACGCTTATGGCTTCCGCATGCCAGCCGAATGGGAACCTCACTCCGCCACTTGGCTGGCCTGGCCCCACTACCACGGGGACTGGCCGGGAAAGTTCGAGCCGATCCCCTGGGTGTACGCCGAAATTATCCGCAACCTGGCGAAACACGAGCGTGTCGAACTGATCGTCGATGACGCCTCCGCCGCCAGGCAAGCCCATAAAGTGCTTGAACGAGCCGACGCTCTTTCCGCCAACATCCGCTTCCACCGCTGGCCCACCAACCGCGTCTGGCTGCGCGATGCCGGCTGCATCTTCCTCACTCCGCAGCAGCCGAGCTTCGCCCGGCCGGACAGCCGAGGGCGACTGTCCCCACATGAGAACCGGGAAGGACACGACCCTTCGGCTGGGCTCAGGGCAAGCCTTAGTCGTGCCGACAGGCTCCCGAAGAAGGCTCGGGCTTCAGCGCCTGAGGGTCGCCCGCTCGCCCTCAAGTTTCGCTTTAACGCCTGGGCGAAATACTCCAACTGGCGTCACGACGAAAAAATCGGCAGGTTGATGTCGAAGGCCGCCCATGCCGGTGAGATTCATCCGTTCTCTGCCGGAGTCCGCGTCGTCCTCGAAGGCGGGTCGATCGACGTCAACGGGGCGGGCACGGTTATCACCACTGAAGAATGTCTGCTCAGCAAAATCCAGGAACGCAATCCCCACATGGCGCGCATCCACTACGAAAAGGTATTTGCCGACTACCTGGGCGCGCCTCACACCATTTGGCTGGGACGCGGCATCTTCGGCGACGACACCCACGGCCACGTCGACGACCTTACGCGTTTCGTCTCGCGGGACACGGTCGTCACCATGGTCGAGCCCGACTCGAAGGACGTGAACCACTCCCCGCTGCGCGCTAACCTGCGCCGCCTGCAAGCCGCACGCGACCAGAACGGCAAACAACTCACCATCGTCGAACTTCCTATGCCCCAGCCGGTAGTCTTCGAGGGCCGCCGCCTTCCGGCCAGTTATGCCAACTTCTATATCGCGAACGGAGTCGTGCTCGCGCCCGTCTTCAACCGCACCAACGACCGCATCGCGCTCAACACGCTGGCCCACCTGTTTCCCACCCGCGAGATCGTGCCCATCTATTCCGGAGATTTCATCTGGGGCTTGGGCGCCATGCATTGCATGACGCAACAGCAGCCGTCAGATGTTAGCAAATAGCCATCAGCTGTCAGCTCTCAGCTATTAGCCAAGTCCTAAGCATCACGGGGTGTAAATTGTCCGGGCGAAAAACGGGTAGCGCCGGCAACTTGCCGGCTGTCGCGGGGGCGCTCGCCCGCGCGTACCGGCGCTAATGCTGTGGGAATTTCTACCGCCGATACTGCGTCGGCTGCGGCCCTTTTTCCAGTGTCTCGCGGTCCCAGATGGCTCCGTCGCGCGTGTAGCTGGCCAGTTCGAAATCCTGCGTCAGTTCGAGCGCGTCCGTGGGACATGCATCTTCGCACAGCCCGCAGAACATGCAGCGGCTCAAATCGTAGGTGAAGTTGGTGAGTTCCTTGCGGCGGGTTTTTTCGTTGCGTTCGCTCGAGACCACAATTAAATTCTCGGGGCACGCCAGCGCACACAGGTCGCAGGCGATACACATGGTCTCGTCGGTGTCGGGATTGACGTTCAACCGCGGCGCCCCACGGTAGCGCTCCGCAACCTGCGGCCGCTCCAGAGGATACTGCTCGGTATAAATTTCCTTGGGATCCTGGTAGCGGAAGGTGATCTTCAGCCCCTGCAGCAGGTCGACGAGGAACACTTTGCGGAGCAAACTCGGCAGGCCCATGATGCAGCTAGCTTACCATCATCCGGCGAATCGCCAAAACCGGGGCACGTCTGTCACGTCTGTCGCTCACGTGACAATTGGCCTCTGACCGTTTTTATTCTCAAACGTCTAACCCGACAACGCGGTCTTAATCGTTAATGAGACCGTGTCCTGAGAGCGAGAGTTGGCGGGGAACTTTTCCAGCGGTCCGCCCGTATTCATAGGAGAGAGGATGGTCATGAAGGCGTACTTCACAAACCTACCGATGAAAATCTGGCTGCTGCTCGTCGGGCCCGCGGTACTGATTGCCTACCCGGTCGTTCGAATTGTAGTCCCGGCGGTGGTGCACGCGGTGGTACCTGAAGCCGTGCGAACGGTGCTGAGCGTGATTTAAATTCCGACCGGAAGATCGGGCGCTTGCCTGTAGGTCTTTCGGTCCGGCATCGATTCCTGCATTCCTGCACCAAACCCGTTAGAATGCGGAGCGGAGCATCACCCGAGTGCCCGCACAGAAAACACCCGTAGCCGACCGCCCCAAGACCCAAGATCTAATACCGAAGACCGTCGGCGCCGAGCTTCGCCCGGACGAGCTATGGATGGAAGAAGCCCTGCGCTGCGCCCGGCGCGCGCTCGAAGCGGGAGAAGTCCCGGTAGGCGCGGTCGTGGTGTGCGACGGCCTGATCGTGGGACGCGGATGGAACTGCAACATTAGCAGCACCGACCCCGCCGCCCACGCCGAGATCATCGCGCTGCGCGAAGCTGGCGCCACAGTTCGTAACCACCGTCTAGAAGACTGTGAACTGTTTGCTACAATTGAGCCGTGCGCCATGTGCGCCGGCGCCCTGGTGCATGCCCGCATTCGGCGCCTGGTTTATGGCGCGGACGACCCCAAGGCCGGGGCCGTGCATTCGGTGATGCAAGTCCTGAATCATCCGCAACTGAACCACACGATCGAGGTTCACAGCGGAGTGCTGGCCGGCCGCAGCGCGGAAATGCTGCAATCGTTCTTTAGAAACCGTCGTTGGTCGTTGGTCGTTGGTCGTTCGTCGTTGGCCAATCGTTAGCCGGAGCCTTCACCAGCGCCTGTCATTCCGAGCGCAGCGAGGAATCTGCTTTTTGCTGACAACTGACAGCTGCTTTCCGGAGAGGTGCGTGAGTGGTTGAAACGATCCGCCTCGAAAGCGGGTGAAAACTTCCAACGCCAACGAAAATAACCTACTTATCTCGCCGAGTATAGCCAAAAATGCCGTATGTGCGGCGAATTTTGCACCCTTCCTGC
>Ga0182024_10003133_pt1 | contig 39860 bp, 33 predicted proteins | sample P32metaG_FD_120480 | JGI IMG/M metagenome (GOLD analysis project Ga0182024, IMG submission 120480) | Permafrost microbial communities from Stordalen Mire, Sweden - P3-2 metaG (Illumina Assembly) | ecosystem: Environmental > Terrestrial > Soil > Wetlands > Permafrost | place: Sweden: Stordalen...
AAATTATCGATGCTGCCGGCGTAGGTGAGCGCGTCGTACGCGATGATACGATACGAAGGATAGCGTTCGAAGAGCAACCGCGTTAGCCTACCGCCGATGAAACCAGCCGCGCCGGTGATCATGATCGTCTTCATCGGATTACTCGCGGCAGCACGAGGCGATGCCACACTTGAAACGCGAAGAGCGTCCATATTTTATAAGTGTGATCGCGGATTCTCTCGGCGTGTTCCTTCATCAAGCGCTCAACCGGCGCCGTATGAAAGAAGCCGTGCCGCATCCACGAGGGGGAGAACGCCTCCCGCATGAGCGGCACGAGCTCTTTGCTCAACCACGCATCCAGCGGCAACACGAAGCCCTCCTTCGGGCGATCCACAACCGCGGCCGGTAAAAAGTGCCGTGCGACGGAGCGCAGAAGCCGTTTAGTTTGCCCGGGAACCACCTTGTACGTTCCCGGTAACGAGCCCGCAAACTCCGAGACGGCGCGATCGAGAAACGGCGAACGCACTTCCAGGGAATGCGCCATGGAGAGGCGATCCGCGTACACAAGCACTTGATCCGGCAAGAGCGTGCGGCAATCAACCTCCAGCACCGCGTTGACGCGATCTTCGCTCGAAGCTTGCGCGAAGAATGTTTGCAACAACCCAGCGGAATCCTCGGTACCGCGTGCGTCGTCGGTAAGCAGCGCTCGTTTCTCCTCGTCCGTGAAGGCGTAAAAACGCGCGCGCCAAGCTCCGAGCAATCCTTGCGCACTATTGGGCGGCAAGAGCGCCGCCCGCCTATGCGCGGCGTACGAGCCGAACAATTCGTCCGCCCCGTCGCCGCAGAGCGCGACCTTCACCCGCGCGCCGACCGCGCGCGCGAGCCAAAACGAACTTATCGCGCCGCCGAAGGGCTCGTCGAGCGCGCTGAGCGCGCTCACGCATTCATCGGCTATCGTGCTCGCGGAGATCGTGACTTCATGGTGTTCCGTACCGAAGCGGGCGGCGATTTCACGCGCGAAATCCACATCGTTTTTATGCGCGACGCGCGGCACGTACCCGAGCGAAAAGGTTTTGAGCGGCGCGCCGCCGCGCTCCGCCGCCAACGCGGCGATGAGGCTGGAATCTACCCCTCCGCTTAAAAACACTCCCATGGGAACATCGCTCGCCTCCATACGCGCGCCGACGGCGTCGCGCAATAAGGCGATAAGCCGAACTTGCGCTTCTTCTTCTCCTATGCGCGCGTCGCCGGCGAACGAGGGCCGCCAATACCGATGCACGGAAAGCTTGCCGTCTTCGTATACGGCGAACGTTCCAGGCTCAAGTTGCCGAACGCCTTGGAACGCCGTGCGCGGCGAGGGGATGTGCTTGAAGGTGAAGTAGTGCGAGAGCGCCTCGCGATCGAGTTCGCGCGGCACGGCGGGATCTGCGAAAATCGCTTTGATTTCCGAGGCGTACACCAAGCGGCCGTCGCGTTCCGCGTAATAGAGCGGCTTCTTCCCGAAGCGATCGCGCGCGAAGAACGCGCGCTCGCGCCGCCGATCGAACAGCGCGAACGCGAACATACCGCGCAAGCGATGCACGAGATCCGTTCCGTACTCCTCGTAGGCATGCGCTATCGTCTCCGTATCGCCCGCGCTCGTGAACGCGTGCCCGGCGCGCGCGAGCCGCTCGCGCAGCTCCTTAAAATTGTAGATCTCCCCGTTAAGCGTGAGGCGAATCGCGCCGTCCTCATTACTCGCCGGCTGCGCGCCCGCGCCGGCGTCGATAATTGCCAAACGCCGCATCCCCATGAGGCCGAGGGGGCACGCATAGAACCCTTCGCCGTCGGGCCCGCGATGTGCCAAGCGATCTCCCATCTCGCGCATACAGGCGAGATCGCCCTCGCTGCGCCGACCGACGATGCCGAAGATACCACACACGACACGGTGTATAGGAGTTAGCAAGCACTATTGCCTGCAGACGACCGATCATGTACCGTACGGACACACATGCTCGACACGCATCCCAACCCCGAACTCGCCGCAAGCCGCTACTATCACACTCCGCTCCAAACGGGGATCGACAACCGCACCAAACGCTTCGTCATCGACGCTTGCTTGCCGTACGTCAAGGGCGACGTTTTGGAGTTAGGGTACATCGACGGATTATGGACCGACCGGCTTCTAGCCGTCGGCGACCGCGTGGAGATTGTGGAAGGCGCGTCGCGCCATGCGGCGCACGCCCGTGAACGTTACGCCGACGACGAACGCGTGCGCGTGCATCACGCGCTTTTCGAGGAGTTCACGCCCGCGCGGCGTTACGAAACCGTGCTCGCGGGCGACATGCTGCGCTACCTCGACGATCCTCAAGCGTTCTTATCGCGCACTCGCGAGTGGTTGGTTCCGGGCGGGATGCTTATCGCCACGTTGCCCAACAGCCGCTCGCTACATCGGCGCATCGGCGCCTTGATGGGAATGGAGCCTTCTCCCGCCTCATCAAACGAGCGCGATCGGGAGGTGGGCAATCGCCGCACGTACGACCGATATGAACTGCGCAATCTGCTGATCTCTTCGGGATACGCCCCCGCCTTCGTGAAAGGCTGCTTTCTCAAGCCGCTCTCAAGCGAGCAGATAGCCGGTTGGAGCGATGAGCTTCTCCGCGCGTTCGCCGACGTGGGCGAGGAGTTACAGGACTATGCTTGGTTTCTCTACGCGGCGTGCAAGCCGGTATGACCTCTTTTGAAGCGTTGCTCGACGATCTGGATATCCCGTCCGGGGGGCTCATATACTTACAGAGTTCCTTTAGCCGGCTCAAGCATTTCGGACTAAGCGGCCAAGAATTGCTCGACGCGCTTCGGCGGCGCGTATTGCCGCGCGGCACGCTCATCATGCCGAGTTATCCGTTCGGCGCGAGCCCCGGCAAACGGCTTTGGGACGGCTACATCTCGTACATTAACGAGCGGCCGGTTTTCGACGCGCGCAATGATCCGGCGCTCATCGGATATATCCCCGAACTCTTTCGCCGCCTGCCTAGCGTTCAGCGCAGTCTCCTCTACCTCGCTCCCACTTGCGCGGAAGGACCGCTCGCGCACGAATTAACACAGGGCCAAGAGCGCGTCACGCATCCGTACGGCCCCGGCTCCACGTTCCGGCTCGCGGGGGAGGCGGGGGCAACGATGCTCGGCTTGGGCGTGACGCTCGACACCACAAGCCTCTGCCTACTGCTTGATTACGACCTAGGAGAACGGCATCCCGCGCCGATGTTCACGCGCGAGTTGCAACGCGGCGCGGTGCGCGATTGGAACGGACGCGAGCATGAGACGTGGTGTTCATTCCTCGACCCGTCGGCCATGCGTTTCGTGAAGCCTTCGCGCGTGTTCGATAGGGATAAGGAATTGCGCGCGCGCGTGCGGCGGCTTGATATCGAGGGGATCATCCATTTCGCGTATCCGTATAAAGCATACGAACGTTCGGCGATGCGCGCGGCGGAGGAATGTTTGGCGGCGGGAGAACCGTTGCCGTGGTTTTCGACGCCGCCGGTTTCCGCATGAAATGACGCTCTCGCCTAGCATCGAGGCATCTGAAGCCGCCCATGCGAGCTTGCTTCGACAATCCGAACTACTTGCTGAACTTATCCGCATTCCAAGCATCATCGAACACGAGCACGCGATTGTCGAGCGCGTGGCCGAACATATTCGCACCCTAGGCTACACGCCCACGCTCATCCCGCACGATCCCGCGCGCTTAACAGCCCATCCGCTCGCGCAATCCCCCATCAGCACGCGCGAAGGGCGCGCGAGCATCGCCGTGCGCATACAAGGCGCGGGCCGCGGCCCGTCGCTCGCGATAAACACCCACTTGGATACCGTCCCCGCAGGCCCCGAAACGTCCTGGACGCACCCCCCTTTCTCCGGCTTCATCGATGAAGAACGCGGCGTCATTCACGGCCGCGGCGCGATGGACGACAAAGCGGGCGTAACGATCGCGTTGAGCCTCATGGAACTTCTCTCCCGCCGGCCGCCGCTACGCGGCGACGTGGTCTTCCATTTCGTTCTCGAAGATGAAACCACGGGCAACGGTACGTTGCTATGCCTCGAAAACGGCTTCACCGCCGACGCGGCGCTCATCATCGACGGGACGCGCCCGGATAAAGCGATCGATAGGCACGCGGGGCACCTGCAACTCGACGTGCGCGTGCAAGGCAGCCCCGCCTCGATCAGCGTGGCGCACATGGGCGTCAACGCTGCGGAAATCCTCGCGGAATTCGCCCTCGAACTCCGCGCCGCTGTGCGTAGCTGCAACCAAAGCCTTCAAACTCCTTGGGATCGCTTTCCGAGCCCCTTTCAATGCGTCACGCAAGCGCTGCGCGCCGTCGGCGAACCGCTTACCGTGCCGGAAAACGCGGAAGGCACATTCTGGATCACCTTTCCGCCGCCGGCCGCGCTCGACGACATGCGCGCGCTCGTCGCGCGAACGATACGCGAATTCTCCCAAGCGCAGGGGCTACAAGGCCGCATCACCCACATTGAAAACGGTTTCTGCTCCGAACCCGTTCATACGAACGCCTCGGCTCTCTCGGCCGCGCTCCTGGAAACCGCCGAACGCCTCCAGATGCCGCCTATCGATATCAGCCCGTCCACCGGGCTATCCGATATGCGTCTCTTCGGAGCATTCGACATCCCGTGCCTACTCTACGGCCCCGGAACCGGCTACAATCCCCACCGCGCCGACGAATGCTACCACTTGAGCGATCTGCCCCGCATGACCGCGTTCTATCACGCCTTCGCGCAACGTTGGTGCGGCATCGCAGAAAACGGATGACGCAATACGCGGCTCTCGCTCCGTGGGCGGAAACCTCGCTACGCGTCTGTTACGGCGTTCTACTGCTCACGCAGTTACTCTCCGTGCTCCCCGGCGCGCGACGCTACTACGTCTCGCAACGCTTCGGCGGATACATGAACGCAACGCCGTTGCACGATCGCCTACACACGCCCGCCTCCGCGCACGCGATAGCGGTGCTATGGATCTTCTGCGCCGTAGGCATCGCCTTCGGCAAAGCGCTCCTCCTCGCCGCCGCCGTGAATTTCTTCCTAGCGCGCTACTTCTTCGTGCAAACGCGCGGACAAAGCATTCTGCGCGGCATGGGAGCTCCCGGCCATATCGCCTACCAACTTGCCGCGCTCATCTTCTTGCTCGCCTTGAGCGAACGCTGCGATGTGCTGCGCGCCTCCACGGTGATCGTGTTTCGCTTCGATTTCGCCTGCATCATGATCGCGGCGGGCTGTTCCAAAATCGCCGCGGGGTACGCGTGCAATGACGGTTTTCAAATCGGCTTGGTCAATCCGTGGTGGGGGCGCGATCCCGCCCGTGCCGCGAAGCTTCCCGCCGATTGCGCCCTCTTTCGCATCGCCAACCACGCGGCATACGGCACGGAAATCCTCGCGGGGCTCGCGTTGCTCTTTCCCGTGAGCGCGCCATTCGCCGCCGCGCTATTCGCCGCGATCTTTCTCCTGATCGGGCGGTTGATTCGTTTGAACGGTTTGGCGGAGATGGTGGCAACGTATTGCCTGCTCTACGCACGGCCCGCACAAGCGCTGCCCGCGCTTATGAGCACGGCGGCATGGGCGCAACCGCTCGTCTTGGCCCTGAGCGGATTTCTCCTGCTGTACGCGGCGGCGCTCCCGCTCGCCTACGCAGGCATGGCGCTCAATCTGTACGGAAAACGCACGTTGCCCGATCCGTTGCAACGCGCGCTCGAAACGTGGACTCGCTTCTTCGGCCTCTCGCTCTGGCGCGTGTTCACCAACGATATCGTGAATTTTCATTGCGAGATATGGAAGGAACGCGCGGGCCGGCGTACCTCGATTCCGCCTCCCGCGCACGTCGCCGACGCCGTCACGCTCGCGAGCATCTTCACCACCTTGAAATATCACCCGAGCAATAAAGCCCTCTTCGAACAACGCCTTCTCGCCTACGCGCGATCACTCGCCCCCGCGCCGGGGGAAATCGTCGTGTTCCGCTACATGCGCATCGCGCGTGAAAACGGCTACCTGCGATCCCGAGCCGTCGTCGATTTCCGCGCACACCCAACCTCTTCGCGCGTGGACGAGATGCCGATCGACGCCTCGTTCGATCCCCGTCGCCCCGCCGTTACATCATCCGTTCGCGCATGCGTGAAGCCGGGAGTATACGCGTGAAAATCGCCGTGCTGCAACCGAGCTATCTGCCGTGGCTCGGCTATCTCGAACAGATCGCGAGCGTTGACGCTTTTGTGTTCTACGACGACGTGCAGTTCGATAAAAACGGTTGGCGCAACAGAAACCGCATTCGCGTCGATACTCCGCAAGGCTGGGCATGGCTCACGATTCCCGTTTTACCGCAAGGCTTTCCAAGCATCAGCGACGTGCGAACCGATCCGCGCGTTCCCTGGCGGCGCAAACATCGCGCGAGCGTGCAAGCCTCCTATGCGCGCGCGCCGCGTTACGATTGTTTCGAGCGATATTTCGGCGCGTTTTACGACGACCAAACGCCCACGAAGCTCGCCGAGATCGCAATCGAGAATATCCGTTGCCTCATGCGCGCCTTCGATATCCGCACCCCCCTGCACCGCTCCTCGACGCTGGGCGTCACGGGCGATCGCAACACGCGCCTCTTGCGCCTGTGCGAACACTTCGGAACAACCTGCTACATCAGCGGCGCGGCGGCCAAAGACTATCTCGACACGGCGCTCTTCGCGCGGGCGGGCGTGGAGGTGCGTTGGCAAGCCTACGAGCATCCCTCGTACGCGCAGCGCTTCTCCCCCTTTATCTCACATCTCTCGGCGCTGGACGCTCTGCTCAACTTAGGCGAGGATGCCGGCGCACTCATACGGAGAAACGATACGAACGAATGCTTCCCCTCGAAAAGCGGCGCGCCGCGTTCCTTCCCTTCCACCAGCCCATCCTCGGCGACGCGGAAATAAGCGAGATCGCGCAAGCGCTGGAAAGCGGTTGGCTAACGCGCGGCCCCAAGACGCAGGCCTTCGAGGAAAGATTCGCCGCGTATGTCGGCGCGTCGTACGCAGTGGGCGTTAATTCAGCCACCGCCGGCCTGCATTTGGCGCTGGTCACGCTCGGCATAGGGCCGGGCGACGAGGTGATCACCACGCCGATCACCTACTGCGCCACGCCGAATGAAATCGAACACGCGGGCGCAACGCCGATCTTCGCCGACGTGGATACTACAACGTACCTTCTCGATCCCGACGCGGCGGAACGTGCCGTCACGCCGCGCACCAAGGCGCTCATGCCGGTGCATCTCTACGGCCAAAGCGCCGACATGGATCGCCTGCGCGCGATCGCGCGCAAACACAACCTCGCGATTATCGAAGACGCCGCGCACGCGATAGAAACCACGTGGCGCGACGAGAAGATCGGTACGATCGGCGATTTCACGGTGTTTAGTTTCTACCCCACCAAAAACATCACCACGGGCGAAGGCGGCATGCTTACCACCATGCGCGCCGACTTGGCCGAGCGCGCGCGCCGTCTTTCGCTGCACGGCCTCTCCAAAGAGGTTTGGAAGCGCCACGGAGAGGCGGACGCGGGAGCGTATCGCCTGATTGAGCGCGGATATAAGTACCATATGTTCGATCTCCTCGCGGCGCTGGGCCTCGCGCAGCTGCCGAATATCGAGGAATGGCGGCGCATTCGCAAACGCCTGTGGAATCGCTATCACGAACGCCTGACGAGCATTCCGGGCGTACGCGCTATTCCCCATAGCATGCCAGGTAAGCATGCGCATCATTTGTTCGTGATTGAAATCGATTCGCGGGAAACGGGGCGCTCGCGCGATGAGATCGCCGAAGCGTTACGCAAAGGCAACATCGCCACGGGCATCCACTACCATGCCATGCATCTACAGCCGTACTACGCGCGGCGATACGGCTTACGCGCGGAAGATTTTCCACATGCGTCGCGCGCCTCCGAACGCATGCTCTCGCTTCCGCTCTACCCGCGCATGAGCGTTCAAGACGTGGACGACGCGACGGCGGCCCTGCAAGCCGCCGTCGCACGCGCCAAACGCACATAACGCTCCACGCGGACGATCCACGACGCCGTGGAGTGCGTCCTAACAACGAACTCCCGCATCGCCGCGCCCGCTTCACGCCGTTTGGCTTCATCGCGCAGATACCCGAGCGCAATGCGCGCGTACGCTTCTTGCGAGGACGCCGTCTCCGCGCCCGGCGGCAATAACTTCGCGGTGGAGGAAGTGGGGCCCACGCCGAGCGGATCGATCGCCGCATCGAGCGCGGCGTTCATGGCGACGACGGGAACGCCCGCCCACATCGCCTCAAGAATGCTCTGGCCGCCGGGCCACGGGAATGAATCCAAATACACGTCGATCGTTTTCAGCAACGCGGGAACGTCGCGCAAACGCGAACCAAGCAGGTGAATGCGCTCTCCCATCCCCAATCGTTCGAACGCCGAACGCAGAGCCCGCGTTTCACGCTCCGTGCCGGGGCCGGCGAGCAGCAACTCCGCGCGCGGTTCCGCCGCGAGAACGCGCGCGACCGCGGCAATATACTTCATGGAGCATTTTTGCAAGCGCCCGAACGTGGCAACCAACAAGGCCTTTGGCCCAACGCCGAGCGTCGCGCGATCGAAAGCTCGCGCGCGATCGATCTCGGGCCCCAGCATCACGTAAGCGCCCACGTATTTGCTCTTGCCGGGCCAATACGTGCGCGTCTCTTGCTCCGGGCTCACCGTTTGCAGCACGTAATCAAAAGCGCCGCAATGTTGCTCGTACACGGTGTTGATGAAGAGCTGCACCGGCGCGACGCCCGCCTCCGAGACGACTTTCATGACGGTGTCCGCGTAAGTGGCGATGTAGAGCGCGGCGTGCGCGGGGCGTTGCGCGCATAGCTCCAAGATCGCGTCGATGCGTTCGCGGAACGAGCCTTCACGCGGAGCGAGCGAAACATGAAAGCCGCATTCGAGAAAACGCCCCAGCAACGTTGATTCCTTGCTGTCGCCGTATTCCGTGGATACCACGTCCACCACGTATCCGATATCGCGAAACCCTTCCGCCAAGGGCAACGCCACGCTTCCTTGAGAATTTTCGTCGAGCAATCCGGGCATGAGGAGCACGAGCCGCATGGAGGCGTCCGCATGCGGCGGGCTCCAAAGCGGAGGAATCGTTCGCCCGAGCAAGCCCAATGCGCGATCCATGGCCGGATCGGCTAAATAGGCGAACGCGGCGCGCGCGCGAGCGTCGCCGTAGCGGCTTTCGTTTTCCGCGCCTGAAGAGGCCGCTTGGAGATATTTCATCGCCGCTTCAAAATCGCCGGCGCGCGCGTACCGCAAACCAATCTCTTTATGCGCCTCCACCAGCGGAAGCGCGTCGTCGGAGAGGGCGCTCAAGGCGGCGAGCGCATCCAAGGTTTCTTGCACTTTGTAAGACTGAAGCTTGGCGAGCTGCGCCGCGAGGCTTGCGGCGCAGCGCACGCATGTGCGCAGCAACGCGGTAAGCGCGGCTTCACGCTCGCTTTCGCCGCCCGTGAGTAAATCGGCGGCTTCGACGGGAGCCGTATCTTCACGCTCATGGATGCGTCTACGCGCTTCCTCTAGATCGATCGTGCTCATTGCCGGGCTCAATCCGTCATAGCGCCCCTGCCTTCCCGCCGCGCTCGCCTCCGAGAAGCTGCTCGACGCACGAGCGAAGGTTCCTCAATCCTTCAGCTCCAATCATCGCGTGCGCATGAGCCGGCCAATCCTTCCCCTGCCGACGGACCTCCGCGTCGTACATCCGTGATCGCCGACATCGCCGAGCCCGTCGCGACGCTCGCGCGCAAACCGGACGTGTCCGTCGTAGTCGTGCTGTACAACATCGCACGCGAGACGCCGCGCACGCTGCTCTCGCTCTCCGCCGCGTATCAGCGTCACATCGACGCCGCGGACTTCGAGATCATCGTCGTCGACAACGGCTCGAATCCGCCGGTTGATCCGTACATGCTCGCCTCGCTGCCGGGGAATCTGCGGCTGATCCGCATCGATCCGGCGCCGCCGTCGCCGGCGCACGCGATCAATCGCGGCCTCGCAGCGGCTCGCGGCGAGGTGATCGGCGTGATGATCGACGGCGCGCGCATGGTCACGCCCGGACTTCTTCATTTCGCGCGCCATGGAGCGCGGCTCTACGAGAAAGCGGTGGTCGCAACCCTCGGATGGTATCTCGGCCACGACTTTCAAAGCCGGTCGATCGCGTCGGGGTACGACGATGCCCGCGAGGACGCGCTGCTCGACTCGATCGCGTGGCCTAGCGACGGTTATCGGCTCTTCGAGATCGGGACTATGGACGAGTCCTCGGTCGACGGCTGGTTCCAGCCGATCGCGGAATCGAACGCCGTCTTCGCCCGACGTGAGCTCTGGGAAACGATCGGCGGATTCGACGAACGTTTCGACGTGCCGGGAGGCGGGTTGGTCAACCTCGATACCTTCGCACGCCTGCTCGCGGCCGCCGACTCTAATCTCGTCGTGCTCCTTGGAGAAGCCGCGTTTCACCAGGTGCACGGCGGCGTCAGCACCAACGCGGCGCCTGAACGGCAGGCTGAGAACTTCCGCCGCTGGTCCGCGCAATATGCCTCCGTGCGCGGCAGCGAATGGGAGGCGCCGACGAGTTCGCGTCCTCCAACCTACCTCGGCACCTTGCCGCAACCGGCGCTGGCTCGGCTCGCGCGCGCCGCGATTCAGCCGCCGAACGCACGGATGCAGCCCCCGTTGGGCGCCGGATTCAGTACAACGCTTTGGTCCCGCGACGCATGCGGGCCTTCCGACGACGAGCGGATCGCCCGACTCGTAGACCTGGGACGCACGGCGTTTTGCAACGGCCGACTGGAAGCGAGCTGCGCGATTGCGCGACTGCTGCATGCGCGCGCGCCCGCGGAGCGCGGGCTCGATTACATCCTCTCGCTCGTCGCCGCCGCCGTATCGGCCGATGGGCCTTCGCCGGCCGTTCTCGCCGACTATCATCTCGCACTCGGCCAAGCGCACGAAGCCATCGGCGAGACCGAGGCCGCGACGACACACTATCGGGCGGCGCTGACGCGCGAGGCGGACTTGCCGCAAGCCCACGTCGGGCTCTCCCGTCTGCGTATGCCGGGCCCCGACTATCTCGCGCGGCTTGAGCAGCTGTACGCGGCCCTCGCGCCGGAATCGCTCATCGAGATCGGCGTCTTTCAGGGCGACTCGCTCGCGCTCGCGAACCCGCCGACCGTCGCGATCGGCGTCGATCCGCATCCGCGGCTGCTGACGCCCCTCAAGACGCACACGCATCTGTTCACCGAGACCAGCGATGAGTTCTTCGCGCGGAGCCGTGCTCGGTCGCTCCTGGGCTCCCGACCGCTGTCGATCGGCTTCATCGACGGTTTGCATCGTTTTGAGCAGGCGCTGCGGGATTTCATCGGACTGGAAGCGCTGTGCGGGCCGCGTTCGGTCATCTTCCTGCACGGCACCGTGCCGCTCGACGAGCCGACGCAACGGCGAACGCAAGAGACGACGTTCTACTCGGGAGACGTGTGGAAGGCCGTGCTCTGCCTGAAAGAATTTCGTCCGGAGCTCGGCATCTTTACGATTGCGACGGCGCCCACGGGCCTGACCGTCGTGAGCGGCTTGGATCCAGAGTCGCGCGTGCTGGAGAATGCGTACGAGGAGATGGTGACGCGCTTCATTGAGGCGCCGTTTTCGTCGATTGCGAAGGATCGCGAGCGTGCGCTCAACGTCGTGGCGAATGATTGGAGCTTCGTACAGTCATGCCTCAGAGAGCGAGGTCTTGCGCGATACGAGTCGGCGAGTCCAATGCGGAGTTGATGGAGCCTTCCAGTCACCGCACGCAAACCATAGATCACTAGGTCGTCGCGACGACAGGGCGGCCGAGGATACGCGCGAGCCGGCGCTTCAAACGCCAAAACCAACTCGATTGCACCGTATCGATCAGCAACGCCAAGCGCGCACTTTCCGCTTGGCTATCCGCCGTCGCCGACTCAACCTGATCGAGCAAAAGACGTTCCGCGTGCTTTGCTCGTGCGCGCAAGGTTTCAATCTCCGAGAGCGCCTTCGCCAATTCGCCGTCGCGCCGTTCCAGCGCGGCCGCATGTTCGGCAACAAGTCGATCGGAGGCCTCCGCATGCACGCGCAGCTCATTCGCACGATCCTCTAGCGCCTTCGCCAGTTCGCTTTCGCGCCGCTCCAGCGCGGCCGTATACTCGGCAATGAGGCGCTCGGAAGACTCCGCGTGCACGCGCAGCTCATTCGCACGATCCTCGAGCGCCTTCGTCAGTTCGCTTTCGCGACGTTCCAGCGCGGCCGTATGTTCGTCAACGAGTCGATCGGAAGCCTCCGCGCGAAGGCGCAGTTCCTTTGCATGATTCTCTTCGGCGTGAATTTTTATTAGGAGACGATCCCGCTCGTCGACGAGGCGTTCAACGCGCGCGAGCAGTGTCCCATGCTCGATTTCAAGCACGATTCCGCGACGCTCCGCCTCTCCTAGGCAACCAATAGCCTTGCGCAATTCCTCAACAGTAGCCGCGTTCGCCGCTTGCGCTTTGCGCATTTCCGTGTCGGCAAGATGCAAATGAACGCGCGTTCGCTCAAGTTCCCGGGCAATTTCATCTGCGCGCGCGCGCTCGGAGATCAAATCGGCGTCACGCCGCGCCAAGCGCCGTCGTGATTCCTCGAATTGCGCATTGACCTCAAGAAAACGCTCGACGACCAAACGTAACCGCGCCTCCTCGGCAAGCGGCTGCGCCCGCACGATGAACTGCAAAACGTCGCTTTCCGGGTCGGCGAGAACCTCGTCCGCTACCGAATCGAGAAAATCTCCGCGATCGATACGAGGCAGCAAATCGGAAGGCTCGAAAACAGGAAGCTTCGTACGCTCTACGCGCTCAAGCCGGAATCCCGCGATCACAAACATCTCTTCGATCGTTTTCACGGTGAAAAAGCGAAGATGCGTATCGTCGAGAATCCCGATCTTCTGGTAATTGAACGCGCCCGCGAACAGCGACAAACGAATCGCGCCGTGAGCGACGTTCGGAATCGAAGCAACGACGTACCCGCCCTCTGCGAGGAAGAGGCGCGCCTCTTCCAGCAAGCGCATCGGCTCGCGCAAGTGCTCCAGGACGTCGCCGAAGACGACGACATCGAAGCGAGAGCCTTCCGGCAATATCTCGCGCAAAGTCGCCCGATCAATATCCGCCGTATACGCACTCACGCAAAAACGACTCGCCTCTTCCGCTGCGGAAGGGTTCACGTCGATACCGACGACCTCGCACGCGCGACGCGAAAGCAGCTTGGCAAAGTAGCCCCCCGCGCAGCCCATGTCCAGCACGCGTTTGCCCTCTCCCACAAGAGCCGCCATAACCGTAAGACTATTGTTCGCGTCAAGCTGCTCGGCATCGACTTCTTCGTGCGCCGGATAGGCTTTGCTTTGACCGTGCGTCTCCAGGAACATGATCAACTCCGGCGGGGCGTCGGCTTCGAAAACAAACAGGTGAGATGTACGCTCGTATTCAAAGCCAAGCGGCGACACCCTTGCCGCCGCCCCCGCACCGGAGCGATCGGATGAACAACGACCAATTCGATGCGCTTTTCGCTCGTCTAGCAACGGAGCGCGAGCGACGCGACTCGCTGCGAAAGCAGTACCGCATTATTGCCGACAGCCGCTTTCACGCGCTTCGCATGCTGTGGTTCTCCCTCAAATCCGTCCTCGGCATCAAATCGCCGCGCGATCGTTACGCGGCCTGGTCGGAAGGCATGGAGCCGGGGGCGACCGCGACGAGCGCCGCATTCGACGCGGCAGCGAACGACTTGATCCGCGCATGGGAGCAACGCGTACGGATACGCCCGCTCGAAGCGATCAACCCATTGGCCACCGTCGTCATACCCGCTTACAACCATCTTGACATGACCATTCGTTGCCTGCGCTCCATCGCGGACACGTGGTTCGACACGCTCGCGGTGCAGATCGTCGTGGTGGACGACGGCTCGCACGACGACACCTCGGCCTTGATCGCACGGCTGCCGGGCGTGGACCTTCTGCGCAACGGCGCGAACGCGGGATTCGTACGCGGGTGCAATCGCGGCGCGTCCATCGCCCGCGGACGCTATATCTGCTTTCTCAACAACGATACGATCGTGCGTCCGGCATGGCTCGATCATCTCGTCCACACTGCCGAAAACGACTCTAGCATCGGCGCGGCGGGCTCCAAGCTGCTCTACCCCGACGGGCGCCTTCAAGAAGCAGGCGCCGTCATCTTCCGCGACGCGAACGGATGGAACTACGGACGCGGCGACAACCCCGCCGACCCCCGTTACATGTATATGCGCGACGTGGACTACTGCTCCGGCGCGGCATTGCTCGTTCGGTCCGAACTTTTTCGCGCTATCGGCGGTTTTTGCGAAGCGTTCGCTCCGGCATATTATGAGGACGTCGACCTTTGCTTCGCGTTGCGCGAACGCGGATATCGGGTCGTGTACCAGCCGCTTTCCGAAGTCGTTCACGATGAAGGCGTCTCCTGCGGGACGCAGACGACCGGCGGAATAAAAGCGTACCAAGAGCGCAACCGCCCCATTTTCCGGGAACGCTGGGCGACCGCCCTCGAAGATCACCGCGATAGCGACGCGCGGAACGTTCCCGATGCGGCGCGGCGCATTCGCAATGAAGTGATCCTCATCGTGGATTCCTACGTTCCGCTCCACGATCGAGAGGCAGGTTCGCATCGCCTTATGCGCATCATTCGCATCATGCGCAAGCTCGGCTATACCGTCATCTTTCTTCCCGATAATTTCGCGCCGATCCAGCCTTATACTACGGAGCTGCAACAACTCGGCGTCGAGGTACTTCACCATAGCGAAAACGGGCGCTCGCTCGAAGCCTCTCTCGAATCAGTACTTCCCCTCGTCGATATCGCTTGGATTTGCCGGCCGGAACACTTCGCCAAATACGAACCGATCATCCGGCGCAACGCACGTACCGCCTGCATCTACGATACGATCGACTTGCACTTCGTTCGCATGCGTCGGGAAATCGAACTCCTCGGCGGCGACGCGTCGGTATGGATCGCGCATAAGGAAAAGGAGCTCGCGCTCGCGCGCCGCTCCGATCGCGTCGTCGTTGTTACCGAGGATGAACGCTCGGTACTTCGCGCCGAAGGAATCACGCATACGAACGTCATTCCGACGCTGCATGACATTGAATGCGCCCTGCCGCAACCGTTCGAGCAACGCGACGGCTTGCTCTTCATCGGAAACTACAACCACACGCCCAATCAAGACGCCGTGCGCTGGCTATGCGACGACGTCATGCCCTTGGTTTGGGCCAAGCTTCCCAAGCTTTGCCTCACGCTGGCGGGCAGCAGCCCTAATGAAGAGATTTTGCGACGGCAATCCGAGCGCATACGCATCACGGGCTATGTACCGGACGCGGAACCGTACTTTCAGCGCGCGCGCGCGTTCGTCGGCGCGTTACGCTACGGAGCGGGGATCAAAGGCAAGGTCGGGCAAGCGCTTTCGCACGGATTGCCCAGCGTACTGACGACAATAGCGGCAGAAGGATTCGGGCTCGCCAGCGAGCGCGATTGCCTCATCGCCGATTCCGCGAGCGATTTCGCCGACGCGATCGTGCGTCTCCATACTGACCCCCAACTTTGGAAACGCCTTTCAGAAGGCGGTCTTAGGGCCGTTGAGCCGTTCTCTTCAGAGGCCGTGTCCGGTTCCCTCAGCGCGCTGCTCAAGAACGCCATGCAACGCTCTTTCGCCGCGGCATGACGGCTTCCGACACAATCGGCGCCCGTTTGCTGCGTCGAGCTAACGCCCGTCCCGACGCCGTTTTCTCCGTCTTCCACGCACGCGGCGAAACGGAGACGATAACCTTCGGGCGCGTCCTCGAACGCTCATTGCGCTATACCGCCGTCTACGCAAAATACGGAATCAAACGCGGCGACATCGTCGTCGTCTCACTCAAACATTCTCCGCATCTCTTTTACGGCTTTCTCGGCGCGCTGCTCGCAGGAGCAATTCCGTCCTTCATGCCGTTTCCATCGAGCAAGCAAAACCCCGTGCATTATTGGCGCGATCACGGAATACTTTTCGATCGTATCGAACCCGCCGCGATTCTCACGTACGCGGAGAACGCGCAAGCTCTCGCCGAGCATCTTCCGCGCTTCTCCGCACGCACGATTATCGCGAGCGACGCCCTTTTCGCCGACGTTACGCCTGCCGACGCTGCGCTGCTCGATCGCGCCGACGCCGACGACATCGCTTGCCTGCAACACAGTTCAGGAACGACAAGCCTCAAAAAAGGCGTGATGCTCACGCATCGGGCGATTATCGCGGCGATCGAGTCGTACGCCGAATCGATCGGTTTGACGCAAGGCGATTGCATCGCATCATGGCTTCCGCTCTATCACGATATGGGCTTCATCGCATGCTTCATGACCTCGGTCGTGTTAGGCACGCGCTTGGCGGCGCTCGATCCCTTCGAGTGGGTCGTACGTCCGACATCGCTTCTTGATGCGCTCGAACGCAATCGCGCGAGCTTTTGCTGGCTTCCCAATTTCGCGTTCTCGCACATCGTGAACGCGGCTCGCCCGCAAGCCCATTGGGATCTTTCCGGCGTCCGCGCTTTCATCAACTGCTCGGAACCTTGCAAACCCGCCACCTTCGAGCGTTTTCTCAATCGCTTCAGCGGCAGCGGCGTGCGCCCGGAATCGCTGCACGTCTCCTACGCGATGGCGGAAAACGTTTTCGGCGTTACCCAAACCGCGCTCGATCGGCCCGCGCGCACGATGCGCTGCGATGCCGATGCGTTCGCATCCGGGCGCATCGAGCCCGCCCAACCCGAACGCCTCTGGACGACGCACCTTTCCTGCGGCAAGCCGATCGCAGGCGTGCGTGTGCAAATCACCGACGAAGGCGGCCAAACGCTCCCCGACGGCACGATCGGTGAAATCCGCATCGCGAGCGATTTTCTCTTCAGCGGCTATCATCACTTACCGGAGATAACGAAAAAACGTTTAAGAAACGGTTGGTATCATACCGGCGATCTCGGATTTTTCCTCGACGGCGAACTATACGTTACCGGCCGTCTGGACGACATGCTCGTGCTCAACGGACGGAATTATTACGCACATGAGATCGAAGCGATCGTGAATGACGTTCCGGAGGTCCTTCCCGGCCGCACGGTCGCTCTGACGATCGACGACCAACGCACGGATTCCGCCGTCGCCGTCGTGCTGGCCGAAACGCGCTCCGAGCCGGACGCGCGAACGTTCGGGAAGGCGGTACGTCAAGCTGTGCAGGAGCGCTTAGGCTTGGCGCTTCACGACGTCGTTTCGTTGACGGCGGGCTCGCTGGTGAAAACAACCAGCGGAAAGATCAGCCGCTCCGAAAACAAAGCGCTTTATCTGAGCAAGACGCCATGACCGCTACGGATCAAAACATTTTCGACCAAACGGCGAGTGTGATACGTGCCCACTTTCGCGTGGATGACCGAACGCACATCGGCCCGGAAACCAGCAGCGAAGATCTTCCCGGCTGGGACTCGCTCTCGCACACGCTGCTCATCCTCGCCGTTGAGGAACGATTCGGCATCGAGTTGCCGCCGGACCGCACCTTCGACTTGGAAAATGTGGGCGCGCTCGTCGCGCTGATCGGGCAAACTCTTCCATGAGTTTGCCGCTGCTAATCGTTCACGGAAATTGTCAAACCGAGGCGCTCCACGCGATCTTTCAAACGATCCCTTTTCTCGCCGAGCGCTTTGAGATTGGTCTATCATCGAGCTTTAACGCGGATCTTCCCAACCAACCGACCCCGGAAGATGCCGCCCGCTGCGCGCTGCTCTTCGAACAACACGACCGCAACGCGTATCCGTTGCGGGATATTCTCCCTAGCTCATGTACGATCGTGACGTTTCCGTCCGTCGACTGCAACTTGCTCTGGCCATGGAACGCAACAAACCCATGCAATGCGCCTGAGCCGCCGACCTTTCCGCACGGGCGTTTTCCCTATGGAGACTCGATACTCAACCGCTGCGTCGACGAAGGGCTGAGCGTCGATGCGATCGTCAAGTACTACTTCAAACGTTTGTGGGAAGAGCAACCTCCGCCGATGGAACGCCTGCTCTCTCTTGAGCGTGCGCGCTTGGAGGCACGCGAGAAGCACTGCGACGTGAAGATGGCGGACTATTTCTTCGATCGATTTCGCGACACGCGCTTACATTGGAGCGCGAACCACCCGACGACGCTCATCCTCTGCGAGCTCATACTGCGCCTCCTGCGTACGGTGCTTCCCGAGGCTGAAGATATGGAGCGCAGCGAGCTGGTCTACCGCGTACGGCTTCTTCTGGGCGAACCGCTGGGACAAATCGGCGTGCCGATTCATCCGGAGGTTGCTAGGGCATTGTCGCTACGCTGGTATCGTGAGCGTGCGACATACCCCTACTACGGAAGCGAATACACGATGGAAGCCTATGTGCGGTCCTTTGCAGACTACGCAATGCAGCGCAAGAAAGCTTTTACAGCCGCGTAATTTCGCGTCCTCCGATCCATCTTTATTTCGCAACACAAACGTCGCGACTTGTGTTTCGTAGCACGGTAGGGGTTTCTTGCTTTGTGCTTAGAAGACGGCCGACGGCTCTGCCGCTTCTTACGGCATAGTTTGTGCCGCGATCTTCAGGGTAAATTTGCGCCATCGTGCAAAGAAAAACGTTTTCCAATGATGTTCGGACATCCGGAATGACGGAGGAATAATTTCGCCCGACAATCGGTTGTGCATAATCGGCGCGCCAAACGTGATAGTTGCGCAACCATGAGCGGTCGAAATCCGGAAACATTTTTTTAAGATGAGGTAAAGCGTATTCCAAATAGTCCGCATCGCTCATCGTATAGATAGGGTCCGTTGCGGGTAAATAGCGCGAAAGGTAAACGATGTGCTCGCCGCCGTACGTCGTTGTGGGCTCAAAGTTCGTGTGCTCGATAATACCGACGAAAGGAAAGGACGGATCGTTGACGTTGATCCAATACAGCGAACTTAAGCTGCGATCCATGCGCAATATCAGGCAAACGTTTGAGAGATATTTCACGCGGCATAAGCGTGCCTTCTCGGCATCGCTCACATGGCCGTGAAGAAAATTCGCGCAGATCGGCAACGCGGCGGTCAATAGTACCGCGTCGGCTTCGATCGTGCCGCGAGACGTTTCGACGGCGACCGCTTTTCCGTTTACGGTACGGAGTCTTTCGGCGGTGCAGCCGGTAAGAATCGTGCCGCCCTTTCTTGCGATGTTCGATTCAAGGGCGGCCGCGAGGGCGGTAAAGCCGCCTCTATAATAAAGAAGAACTTCATTTCCGCTTTTATCGCGGCTGCCGCCGCGCAGGCAAAGCTTATTCCAGAGCCAAACCGCTCCGATCTCGTCGGCTATCTCGCCGAATTTGCCGCGCAGCAACGGTTCCCAAACGACCTCGTACACCTTGCGGCCGCAAAGCTTCAGCAACCATTCTCGAGCCGTGAACCTTTCAAGTTTGCGCCAGTCGCGAACCATCCGAGCTTGCGGTATGAGCAATCCTAAACGGAGACGGTCAATGAAGGGCAACGGGGTAAACCCAAGCAAGTCGCTAGGTTTACTAAGTTTGAACATCGACCGGGCGTAGTACATGCCCGTTCGGCTTTGATGCGTGACGATCTGGTCCGCAACGCCGAGCTCATGCACTAAATCGGTAATCTCAACGTCGTTAGTGAACCAGTGATGATAAAATTTTTCCAAAACAGCGTCGCCGACGTTGAAACCGCCGGCTAAACCGCCTGTTTGATCATCCGACTCGATGATGGTGACGCGATGCCCGGCCTTGACAAGCTCCCAAGCCGCGCTGAGGCCAGTAAAACCGCCGCCTACGACGGCAACGTGCTTGCTCTGAGGCTGTGTGACCATTCGGCACTCGCGTTCAGCGGGGTCAAGAGTGCCTCCTGCGCATGAACGGCGTCGCTATAAGCAGGTTTGTTGCGTATGCATCATGGAGTTAGTAAAAATGTTTTCCTCAGAGGAACGCTTTCGCCTTTACCGGCGTGCTCTGCCTTTTGCGCTGCGTCGATTGATACGACCGATGATCGGCTCGCCGGAAAGTCTCGATTACTTTCTTCGTTACGCGGCGATCGGCGCATTTGTGGTCGGTATCGATCTTCTCGTGCTGCGGAGTGCGCTTGCGCTTGCCGTGCCGCGAGCGTTCGCTGTGTGCCTCGGGTTGCTCGCTTCGAACTGTGCCGAATTCTCGCTCAACCGGTGGTGCAATTTTCGCGCGTTCGATCGTGCCGTTCACGAGCAATTCGGCAAGTTCGCGCTAACCGCCGCGTGTACGTGGACGGCGACGCTGGTGGGAGTGGAGGCGTACATGCGAATTTTTCATTTCCCGGCCTTGATCGCCAAGGTCTTCACCATTCCGTTGACCCTACCGATCAGTTTTCTCGCGTCGCGGTATGTTATTTTTGCGCCGGCATCCTCACGGAAAACGATACGGCCTGAGGGAGGCAGCTAAGGTGTATATGCTTGAGCAAGGGGGAAAGATGCTCGTGCAGCTGTTCGTATCGCATACCGAAAAGCCGTTCGTAGAGGAGCGTTCCCGCGTGAGGCCGGGTGAATACGCGCGACGGATCGCACGCGACGATCGACTCTCGGCGTAAAATGGCACGGCGCAAGAAGGCTTCGGGAAAGAGCGCGATCCAAGTGCGACGTTGCGACGGATATCGCCAGCAGAGATTCGCATAAAACCGGCCGTCGGCGAATGAGTGATGCAACGTGCGTTGAGGAGATAAGCCGGGCAATTGGGAGAGAGAGCGAAAGAACGGATGCGGCAATGAACGGTACCCGTGGTAAAGTGAAAATTGCCATGCTGATGCGATTATACTGTGCCTTAACGCAATGAGCACAGCGATAACGTGCGCCGCATCGTGATCCGGATGCCCGCCCTCCCAAGCGGGAGCATAGATGCGCGATACTGATGCATTTAACGTACACCATTTTTGAACGAGCGTATACGCATGCTCGGCATGAGCTGAAAGCTTACCGTCGCCGATTCGCTGCCCATCATGAAGGAAGGAAACATCCTCTGCAGGTATGCCGAGCGAAGTAAGTACCGCCAAGCTTTCCGCATCGCGAATTTCGGCGGATACTTTGCTTGCGCCGTCAGTGAGATAAATGCAGGAGACCCGTGCGCCGACGGCTCGCTCTTCCGCAATCCACGGCGATGCCGCATATTCATCGTCTTGGTGCGCAAAAACGAAGAGCGCATGCTCGGCCGCCATATCTAGTACGCGTCAAAGTCGAGCGCTTGGAAAACTACTTGCGAAGAATTAAGCGTACGGCGGGCACCAGTAAGATCGCGAAAAATCAAGTTCAACGGCGAGGGGCGCAATAGTTGTGGAATGGGAAGAGCCACGCCGTGCCACTGCATGGCCGGCATGATACCGATCCAACCGGTTAAGAGCCGTCGCGACGGTCCCTCGCCATGATATTCGAGATGCATCGGTGCTTTACCTAAATACATATTCACGCCTGGAATGTGCGGATCAGCCCATAGAGCGCCTGCACGCAAAGCATACTTGGCAGCCGGATTATTCAAGCGCCAGCGCAAGCTTTTGTCACTCCAAATACGACGGAAATGTAAGGCGTCGCTTGTTTCATTGCGCGGACGGCCGATTCCAATACGCACGTCAAGCGGGCACACAAGTTGAAAGCCTAGCTTTTTCACGAACCCGCCCGTACTATTCGCGTTAGCTACGCCAATGACGAAATCGTATCCGAGGCTGCTCGCACGCTCATAAACGGCGGTCGCAACACGAGTGAATAGACCTTTTCCTTGGTGTGCTGGGCTTGTAGCGGTATTTAGCGAGAGCAGGCCCTTAGCCGAATATCCGAAGAGTTCCGCGCTCAGTGGAAGCGCCACGTAGTGCGCCGCGAGTTCGTCGCCGGCGAAGGCGTCGAAGCCTACGGCTCGTCCTTCAGGGTTTTCCACGTATTGCCAATGCACATATTTTTCGGTGAAGCGAGAATCTTGACCGTAGGTCGCACGCAGAAGCTCGGAAAGCCTGCGTATGCGAGCGACGTCGGTTTCAAGCGGGACGAGTTCATAGGCATTTTCGCTCTTAGTTCGCACGCGGCACTCCTCGTTCCATGCGTCCTTGTAGGAAGTGTGATTTTTCCTTCGCGCGTGTGCCGAATTCGCGCGAGGTTTTGGGCGCGAATTGCACGTCGTAGAGAAGGGCATTCAAGAGCAATTGCACGCCGATGAGCGAGGTGACGGCAACCAGCATGATAGTGCCTACGGCGCGCGGATGCCCGCTTGAGAACGTTTGCCACCATTCGTATCCGCCGAATGCCAGGCCGAAGAGGCTCAATAACGTGCCCAATAAGATATATATCGACCCAAGATTGACGTCGAAAAGGAAATATTGAAGGATCAAGCGCCGAAAGGTCATGCGGAACAGCTTCGGAGGAAACTCCGCAAGCACGCGACGGATCGAGAGCGAGCTGCGTGCTTCTCCGTATACTGCGGGCATCTCAAGCTCACCGATGGCCGCTTGACGTAAGCCGAGTTCGCCCAACACGCTGATTTCGAAGAAGTAGGAGTCGGCGAACGATTGCCACTCCAGGTAAGGAAGCGCGCGCCCGTTGAACGCCACGTATCCGTTGGTCGGATCGAGCAGGTTCCAATAGCCGGAGGCGAACTTCACGAGCAGCGAGAGCGCCGCGTTTCCGAAGAGGCGCATTTTCGGCATTCGCTCCAGCACGCTCGCATTCACGAAGCGGTTGCCCTTCACGTACGCAAGCGAAGGATCGTCGCGGAAGCAGCGCGCTATCGCCGGAATGAACCTGGGATCCATCTGCCCGTCGGCGTCGAGTTTAACAATGACGTCGGCTTCGAGTTCGGCGCAAACGGCTAGGCCGCTCTTCATCGCCGCGCCGACGCCGCCGTTTTGTTGCCGGCGGAGAACCCGCACGCGCTTATCGTGCGCGAACGTCTCTTCGACAAGCATGCCCGAGCGTTGCGGGCAAGCGTCGTCGACGACGATGACCATATCGACATACTCAAGCGTTGAACAAACCACGTCGCAGACGGTGGCTCGTGCTCGATATGCGGGAATCACACAGCAAATCATGTATGTGCCGCCGTCGTGGAAGAGGGGAGAGACCATGCGTCGAGGCTTTCCCGGGTAGTGCGTACCCGGATTCCGAGCCGACGAATATCCGTATTAGTTTCTCGACCTCGCATCGCCTTGAGGCCAAGGAGATTGTCCGGTCCGATCGGTATCGGGATCCGCAGCGCAGCGGCAATCGCCAGCGCGAGCCGCGCCGGCGCAAAAGGAACCGGGATAAAGAGCGGAGCGACTCCGAGCCGTGAACAGAGCCCCTTGTAGAACGCCTTATAGCTTACGGCGATCGGTTCGGCGAGGTTAAAGGCGCCGCCCATGTCTTGGACGACGATGCGTTCGATTGCGGCGCAAAGATCATCGATATGAATGGTTTGGAGCGGTTGCATGCCGCCGTCGATGAGCGGAACGATGCGTCGCGTGCGAAGATCGTCCGCTAGACGGGCAAACAGTCCACCGTTTCCGATGACCAAGCCGGGTCGGACGACGGCGTCGGAGGAGGTGGAAAAGAGCTTTTCGATGGCGTGCTTCTGCTTGCCGTACGCCGAACGCGCGTCGTCGTGCGCGGAAAAACTTGAAAGGAGTATGCGTCGACGCACCCCGCATGCGTGTGCGACTTCAAGAAGCTTGCGCGTTCCTTCGATGTTCGTCTTGATAGCGTCGTCCTCGGCCGAACGCGCTTGCATCGCCGCATGGATGAGGATATCCGCACCGTCGAGGAGATCGAACGGAACCTCGCGATCACTGAGATCGAACGGTCGCCATGTCATGCTCGATGAAGCGCGTTCCGGAACCTTGCGCGCGAGGCCGACGACTTGTCGGCCGAGCCCAATGAAGCGCGTTGCGAGCGCGGAGCCGATGAAACCCGTCGCTCCGGTGATCGCGATGCGTCGCGTCATCGTGTGAGGCGTTCGGCGACTAGGTGCGCGTTTGCCATGAGCGAGAGCGTGAGGCTTTTCGCTGGAAGGTACGTGAAACCCGAACCGTCGGCGACGAAGACGTTCTTGGTTCCGTGAAGTCTACCGCTCGGGTCAAGCGCGTGCGCGCGCCCGTTTTCCCCGTTCGCGAACGGGAGCGTGCCCGTGTAATGAATGCTGGAACCATACCCCGGGCGCACGCGCTTGATAGGCCAGGCGTTGAGTTCGCGTAGGGTTTCGGCGTACATGCGTTCGCGCGCATCGACGGCATGTTGCTCCGTCGCGTTCAAAGCGTAGGAGAAGGCGAGCGCGTCGCCGGTCGGCGACGCGGGGGATTCGACGAGCTTGAGCGTTTTCTCCGGCGAGAAGCGATCGGGGTGATGAATTCCCACGATAACAAACCCTGAAAGGAGATAACGCATGAAGATCAATGCGTCGTTGATGTTTAACGGTACTTCTCGCAACAGCCGGAAGAGCAAGAGAGATCGGTACGTATACATCGCTGCGAAGGCCACGTCGCGGTTCATGTCGTCGGGGTCGTGAAAGAGCACGAGTTGGCCGAAACCCGTTCGTTTGTCCGGCATGCTTCTTCCTACCCGGTTGGGGACGACGCATGGGAGATAGGTGTAGGGATTACAGAGAAACGGAAGGTTTCGCGTGAAATCTCCGCGGGAACGAAGCACGAGCCGCGCGGTTCCGAAGGTTCCCGAAGCCAAAACAAGTTTGCGGCATGCGTGCGTGCGAACTTCGAGGGTTCGCATGTCGAGCGAGCGCACATTCACGCGACCTTCGCTTTCCTTGAAATGCGTCACGAAGCTGTCGCCCAAATACTGAAAATTCGGGCGCTTCATGAGGCGAGACACCGTGATCCAAGGGCGCCAAGCGGCTTGCTCGGCGTCGTCGTAGTAATCCATGTCTCGCAATTGCGTGGCTGAACGCTCGTCGTAAGGTTCCGTTAGGAGCGCCAGCGCGGGCCTGCCGAGGCGAAAACCTTTTCGTCGCAAGCGTTCACGCTTGCGCGCGTAGCGTTGGGAAATCTCCGCACATGTCGGGTCGAGAGGAACGGACGGTTGTATTCCGCTGATGCCGTCGAACGTGTACAGTTCGGCGTCGTCCGAAGTGCCGGATATGCCGATGCGAGAGGCTGCCGTTTGATACGCTCCGCGCATCTCGGAAGGCTTGAGGCCGGCTGCGCGGAGCTCGAAGTCGGAGAAAACGCAGCATCCCAATCCCCAACCCGCGCCCAATCCGCCGAACGCGAGGCTCTCCATGGGAGCGAAGCCGTCGGAGGTATAGGGTAAGAAGCGATCGACCTCGCGTAGGATGACTTGCCGAGAAGGGGTGAGTTGAGCGCCCGCGCGTATTCCGCCTCGCGGTACGCTCTCAAAGGCGTCGCCTAGAAGGAAGCGATGCTGCTCCTCGCATTTCTTGCGGATGTCGACGAAGTTCGCGCGAGGCGTGAGAGCGGCGTATTTATCGTCGCGCTGACCTCCGTCTAGCATGAGCACGCGTGCTCCGCGTTCGGCGAGCGTTTGCGCCGCCATGGAACCCGTTGCGCCGGATCCGACGACGATGAAATCGTGAACGCTCATGTTATCGGATGTATCGGAGGAGTAGAAGTCCCAGCACGGCTCTGCAAGCTGCGCGTATCAGCACGAACATGACGGTGAGGAGATATGCCTTCGAGCGTTCTTGGGAGAGGAAGGCGTCGTAGTATGCGGGGCATGCTTCCAAAATCGCTGCGGCGATCAAGAGCTTTTGTCGTAGAACGGAGTGCGGATTGACGAGTGCGAGCGCGCCGTCGAGCGGAGCGAGCGACCACGGATGCGTGATAGCGAATGTCGCTATGCGCTCGTCGCGCGCGGCCGTGCCGCGCGTGAAAGACGCCGTCGCTTTTTCGTAGAGTTCACAGGTTTGTCGATCGGCGGTTCGCCCGAGCAAATACCGCGAAAGAATCTGCGCTTCGCGGGATGCGGCTGTGCCGAGTTGATTCATATCTGCGGTTTGTTACGCCGTGAGCGTCCGTTAGGCCTAGGAGCTCATGATAGAAGCGACTGCGGGGTTGGGGTCGAAGCGTCGTGCTGATGAACGGCCTTTGGGAACGCCTTTTCCTCTTCTATGAGAAACTGCCGGCCGGTATCCGGGGTCAGCTCGGCGTTTTTATTTCAAGTCCCCTCACGCTTCGTTGGCTTGTGCTCTATATCGTCATCGGGTTTTCCGGCGTCGCGGTCTACTTCGGATTGCTTTGGGTTCTCCTGCGTGAAAGCGTTCCGGTGCTTGCGGCCACGGCTTGTTCGTTTTTTACCGGCGCCTCGCTGCAATTTCTCCTGAACCGCTTTTTGAATTTCCGGGCATTCGATCGCACGGTTTCTCGTCAGGCGTCAACCTATGCCGCGATCATGGCGCTTAATTTCTTGCTCACGATGCTAATCGTAACGGTCGGAACGCAGGGGCTGCATATGCATCCGTTCCTCGCGAATGTCGTGACGATTCCGGTTACTTCCCCAACGGCATACTTGGCGAATCGCTATATGACGTTCGGCCCCGGCATTCGGGCACGCCTGCGTGAATGGGTTCGCGTTCGTGGCAGGTAATTTTTTGCGCGACAAAATCGCCGACATCAGCCTGAAGGAGTTGTTGTTCTCCCAAATTGAGGCGACGGCGTTTTGGCTCGCAGGAGGGTTGCCTGGGGTCTTGGGCTTCGCCTTGCGCACCGCCGTGTTCAAGCTTTTTTTCAAACGTTTGGGCGGTTTCTGTTGGGTGCAACCCGGGGTAACGATCGTGTCCTCCGATCGATTGCGCGTCGGCAAGCATTTTGGGTGCAATACCGGTACCTATATCAATGCGGTCGGCGAGATCACGATCGGCGATTACGTGCTTATCGGTTCAAATGTGACGATCTCATCGGGGATACACTCGATTGAAGGCGAGATGCCCCCCGTGTTCGCTCGTCCTGCGGTTCCCGAGCCGATCCGCATTGAGGACGACGTGTGGATCGGCGCGGGAGCGGTCGTTCTTCCGGGAATAACGCTGCGGCGCGGTTCGGTGGTCGGAGCGAACGCCGTCGTGACGCACGACACCGAGGAATATTCGGTGAACGTCGGCGTTCCGGCCAAAAAAATCCGTTCACGCCGTTAGATATTTTAAGGGCGCCTCGATAATTTAGCCGTGCATTTTACTGTCCTATACGAAAAGGTGAAGCGGGCAAACCAGCTCCGTTGTAGAGATTTGCGTTTAACGGATTATCTTCCCATGCGTATCGCACGGCCACCGGCTTGGGAACTTGCGAACTTGATACAATGATGGTATTTCCCGCTATTTTGGCATCAGCCCAAACAAAATTCTTGTTGATACCTGCTATGCTAAAGCGAGCCAGCGTGCCACCTTTGGCAATAAGACCACCCTCAATGTGGGTGAATCGGATGATCATGTTGCCTTCGGAAATGGAGAATCCTGATTCAATGGGACCGGAATAGGCAACTGGCTCTCGATAGCGTTTCGCGAGTGCGATCAATGCCAGGCGATGGCCGACATCAAGTTTGTCGGTAGGATGTACATCACCTACGGTGTCTCCAAGTTCATCTGTAATGACGAGCGCGCTGTTTGGCGTAGTTTGACTGACCTGTAGTTGTTTTTCTCGTATTTCTGCGATACTGCTCATTGCATTGGGATCAGTCGATATCGAGCTGCCTTTGTAGCCATGGAGCTGCACGATGTAAAATGGAAAACTCCATCCCCAACGAGTACGCCAGTCTTTTATGAGTAACGATAGTAACTCGCCATACTGTTTTTCGTGACCTTGCGGCCAAGTGTTGTTTTCGCCTTGATACCATACTGCTCCCGTAATACCATAATTAACGATTGGTTCAATCATGTTGTTGAACATATAGCCCGGTGTGGAATTTTTAACTGGGAGCTTCATCGTTTGTGCTAGATGCATCTGCGATTGCGCGGATGCTAAAATATCAAGATGTTCTTTGAGCGTAGAGAGGCTCACCCAGCTCTCTCCCGATGTTGAGCCGACGGCTGATTCAACAATTCCTATCGGTATATTTGCTTTAGTGCGAAGCTCTTTTCCAAAATAGTAAGCAACGGCTGACCAATAAGGGGTAGTTTGCGGACTTGCAGTTTCCCAGGTTAATTGTGAAGTCTTAGAGCCGTCGCCTGGGAAGGCAACGTAGCGTAGTTGTGAATCGTTCGCTGTTTTTGCCGCGGCAGTGTTTTCCGGATCGGAGTGCATGGGGTATCCCATATTCGATTGTCCTGATGTCAGCCATACGTCTCCAATTAAAATATCGTGAAGCGTTATTACGCTCCGTTCACGAACCACAAGCGTATAGGGCCCTCCCGCCGGCAGATTTCGGAGGTTCAGGCTCCAATTGCCATTGGTATCGACTATGCCGCTTGCCGTATGTCCGGCTATCGACACCGAGATCTTTTCCCCGGGATCAGCGGTGCCCCATATCGGTGCGTTGGTATCACGTTGTAATACCATGTGATCCGTAAAAATCTCGCCAAGCTTAATATGGCCGGTATTTTTCAAGGGAGACAACGGGAGGAGAGCCAGTATCATGAGTGGGGCAAACAAAATCACAAAAGCCTTACCTCTTGCTTTAAGATTTCACGAACATGCGAATACCGCCTTCAAATCAAAATGGCAATTTTTGGGTCTGAACCCGGCAATCGACTATAGAGATGGTCCTGCATCCGACGCTCTTATCGCGACCGATACTAGCAAAGCGTCCCCGCGTTCGCGGACCTTTCGTCGTTCAGCGGGGCAACTCGATGAATCGGCGAAGTCGCCCGTTTCACGAGCCACCCCACGCTAGAGTCAGCCTCCGGAAGCGATTTATCGAGATGTCATTAAGCCGATTCAGGACTCGGAGGGAGCGCTCTCTCGAACTTACCGCGTGCTCGACGTGGTCGAGAGGCTGGGAGCACGAGGTCGTCCTGCGGTCGCTCACCAATCACATCGATGCCGGGACGAAAACCGGGTTCCTTGATACGCGCCGCCGGATCTAGGAGGGAATGAACCAGTTCGGATCCTTATCGCATTCTCGCTTGCGCGGAACGGATACGTCTCGTGCGGGACGGATGAAGAAATGCGTGTCGCCCTGGATGGGAACGGTTTCATACTTCGCGTCGTTCAATTGTTCGACCAGCATCGCGTACGCATAGGGAGGAAGCTTTCCTTCCGGCAATATGACGACGCCGTCGGCATTGAGGCGCGTGAGAAAATCCGTCGCGCAGCCGAGTGCGATCGCGCGATTGAAACGAAAGTACCCTCCGGGACCGATCCAGTCGCCGACATTGCGTATGCCGTCAAGACGGTAATAGAAGCCTTCTTGCGAGATCAAGGCATACACGTTGCCGTGTAAACCCCGCTTGCGCCACTCTTCGGCGACGCGTTGTTCCACGCTGTAATCTATGCCGAATTTAAGGAGATAAGCCTTGCTGTCCCATGTGTATGATGTGAGCATATCTCTCGTGTGTGCTAGGAAGAAATCGCGAAAAGCCTGTTGTGATCCGGGTGAGGGAACAATAAGGAATAGGCAAAGCACGGAAACTCCCCATGCCGCTTTCATCGGGAGGCGATGTGCGAGATGGACTGCGAGAATGCCGATCGCGACAGCCAGGGTCGGCATTAAGAGAAGGCCGTAACGTAAGAGTGTGGAGATGCCGATCCAATATACGGTTAGCCAGGTAACAGCAAGTGCATATAGCCACGCTTCTCCATCATGGAGGCATGCCGCCGCCAATAAGAGTAACCAGAGGCAGGGTACGTACAGAAAGAGGATAAGGAGCGTTGTTCCGTATTCGCGAAATTCGAGAGACTGGGGGCTAGTATAAGCGAAAGCACGAAAAGGCAGCGTGAGGACAGCGGTTGCAGTCGCAGGTGCCATGTGGAAATCGGATTGGAGTTGAGTCCATTCGAAGGAAGTTATGAATATATCATCGTCGTGTAATGCGAGCCCTAGCGCCGGCGGAATTGGATCTCCGGTGAAGATGAAGTTACGAAGATACCACGGCGAGCTGAACACGAGGAAGAGGGCTAAGGTTGATAAGAGCGTTTTCCGACATAAGCCCATGAAGCGTGCGGCGACGGTGATTTCCAGCATGATGAGCGGAACTACCAATATAAGTGAGGGTTTCATGCCGACGAGGAAAGCGCCGATAAGCGCTCCGGAGATCAACCAAACGGCTTCACGCGTTCGAATGGCGAGTTGAAGTGAAAGAAGAGTCATCAACATGAAGCAACCCAAGGGGATATCGATATAGGCGCTATCGTTCCAACGAAGATATGTCGGGTTTAAGATGATCGCCGCCGTGAGTGCGCAAGCAATAAAGGCGACGATGGAATTCCTATCAGTTCGCGTGTATGCGATACGGATTGCTGCGAGGATGCCTAACGCGGTTAGGAGGCTTGTGCCCCATGTAAGGAAGCTTAGTAACTCCGTCATGTTAAATGCGATCATCGCCGCGAAGAATAGTACGAAATTATTGGCGTAGAAGGGGAAGCGCAGGAAAGGGTCGATCGTAATACTGTGCGCTTGCGCCCAGTCGACCGCGTAAGCAAGATGATAGAAGGCCGGGTCGCTGCCGAGGGTGGGGATGACGGCGGGAACGCTCAAACCCAGCATTCCGAGATAAATGAGCGCCGCTGGCATATCCCATGCGGCGATGAATGTACGTATTCGCGAGTTCCAGAACTGCGGAGCGAGCACCGCGCGTCCGCGAACGATGAGGGACACGGCGATGAGAAGAGCGAGCGCGAGAGCCATTCCCAACGGCGTCAGGAGAGAGGTCATGCCGAGGGTAAGAAGGGTGAAACCCAGTACCGCCGCGCCTACGGTTATTGTGACGACGGTTCGTGCGAGGTGTGCGGCCGCCGGCGCGCTATTGGGTTCGGCTCGCCATGGAAGAACGAGCGAGCCCACGACGAAACCGAGCAAAAGAATGCAATGGATGAAGAGTAGGCCTTCAATAGTGTGCGTGAACGCGAACATCTCATGCTTCCTACGTTTGGTTTCCCACGGCGTCCTCCTTACGACGGCGGCGTTGCTCTTCACGGCGTGCGGAATGCGAGAACGGGTTTACGATCCGACCCATCCGCAACATTTGCCTCCCGACGCGTATGTTGTACCGGCGGGCGTGATGATAATGCCCAGGGCATCGCTTTTGTCGTTCCAGCGCGATGGCCTCTATCCCGAACGGAAACCTGAATTCTGCTGCTTTACGGCATCGAACGTGACTGTACGTGTACTGAAGCCTTCTAAGGCTCATGATCTGCAAGCAGTTATTTATGTTCCCAAGTGGCCGCTTTTTGAGAAACGGCCGCAGAACGTCGCGGTTTTTGTCGGTCGAGAGAGAAGATCGCTTTTGCCGCTGGGCGATCTCCATGGATTGGGACCAGGCGTGCATCGGCTACGGTGGTCGTTGCCTGTGTCGTTGGCCGGGAGTGACTCCCGGTTTTTTGTGCGGCTGCATTCGGGTGTTTCCGCAGTGCCTGAGCATGAGGGAATTAGTTCCGATAAAAGGGCATTGGGATTTGTGTTGATTGCGATTCGATTTCAGTAGATGAGCCTCCTCACGCGGGCAGGAGCAAAGTGTTTCTCGGCTAACTTTGGGCATTCATGAGCAAACGAGAACTTCTGATTGCGCTAGGCGTGGCTGCTGCGTTTGTGCTTGCTATCGTCAATATCAAAGTAATGGCGGTTGATTGGCAACGCGGTGACACGGCGTTGTTTTTGCAGTTGGCGGAAAATGTCGCACAGCGGGGAGAACCAATCAGTCAGGTGTTTGCGAATACGCAGGCCTTTCTGGAGGGAAAAACGCTGTGGGCTCCGGTGGACCAAGTGGCTTCAAGCCCCCTTGCGCCTCCCACCGTCGATGAACGCAACATGCTGCCCTTCCATGCTTATTCTACACTCTACATTACGGGCGCCTTGACGCGGGTGCTACCGAGCAACATCGTTGTATTTACGCAAATGGTGGTAAGTTTTATTGGGCTCGCACTGCTCTGTTATGTTCTCCTTCGTCGAGCAAAAATTTCAATTACCGCCGCGCTTGCTTTCTCCCTTCTTGTCGTCTCGCACCCGGCTTGGTCGGAAAGTCTCCTTGAGGGGCAACCGTATCCGGATCGTCTCTTTTTACTCCTGGGTTTTGCGTTCATGTATCTCGTAACGCGTCCGATGGGATCGAGACTATGGTTGATTACGCTCGCTCTTCTTTGTGCATCGATTAACGAGCGTGCGGCCGTAGTCGCCGGCGCATTTACGCTCTTTTACACGTTCGCATTCCGGCAGGAACACACGCATGATCGTAACTTTCGATTAGCGCTTGGCGCGTGCCTATTCCTGTTTGGAAACATCGTTATTAAATTTTTTCTGCACAATGCCGAATATGGTTCTTTTTTGCCGACGACATCAGCGCAATTGTGGGCTAACCTTACTTCACCATATCTCCTTCCAAAGCTTGAGCTTTTCGCGCTTGTGAACCTCCCATTCCTTATTTTGGCTTTCTTTGAATGGAAAATGGCCCTGATCGCGATTGTTTTAATGCTCCCGAATGTCATTGGAAACATCGGCGGCGGCGAGAAAGTCGGATGGGCGACAGCGTATCACACGTACTATCAACCTTCGCTAGTGCTGGCGGCGTTCGTCGGCTATCAGCGCCTTTATCAATTGGCTCAGCTTAAGAAGCGCCAATGGCAAGTCGCTCCGCTTCTTGGAGCATTCGTTGCCTATCTATGCATGCTTAGTCCGATTGACGCAGCGCCGATTCAGTTTGGAACAGCGTACGTGCACTATCATTTCATCCCGACATTACTTGCCGACGGGTCCAAGTATTTCGGTGATGATGGTCGCGCTATCAACTTGACCATTCATCAGATGCATGCAGCGGTTCCAGAACATACGACCATCTCAACGGTCGAAGCGGGGATGCCGATTTTCTACAAGCATGATGTGATTCGCGTCTTTCCAATCGATCTTGAGCGTGCTGATTATGCGCTCATGTCGTATGAGGAGACTCCTACGGCGAGCACGCGGTACTTTGGGGCAGTCAGCTTCCTGGGCCAAGTGCAGCAAAAGCGGCTTGATACGCTGATCTTGCATCGTATGCAATCTGACGGCTACGATTTCGATCATGCGCGAAAATTCCCATTATTGGGGCTGGCCCTTGTGAGGCGATTGCCCGGCCAAGCGAGTGGACATTACTTGGGAGATTCGCGCAACGACTGAGCGAAAGCAACGCCTATTTTGAAGGCGTAGAGAAAGCGCGAGAACGGAAAGTAACGATAGAACGCATGCGGGCCCGATCCAAGCGTCACGTCGACGGCGCGGTACTGCCCTTCCGCTCCTTCCTGCCCGTATAAGGTAACGACAAGTTCAGCCCGTCGCGGCCTCCATTCCTCGCCGTTTCGGCGGTAGCTTTCATCGTAGTCAAAGTCGATGCCTATTCCTGTGGACACCTGAGGATGATAGGAATTCGATCTCACGAAAACCTGATAAAAGCATGTGAGCCGGATTGCCCGCAAACAGCGACGCCTTTGAAGATACGCACCCCATGGATTCACGATCGGCACCCCGCATCCGTCGAAGTCCGCCGCGTTACAGGTCGCTAAGGCCGCGCCGCGCGACTTGGCGACGGCGGCGCTATGAGGACGAACTCCGCGCTAGAGGCGCTACCTCAAATATTTGAGGCAACAGATTCATCGCGCCGGAGACAATGTGAATGATCTCAACGGGTTCAACTTCGGTACGATACGCGATTAGATATCCCCGCAACGTGAAAAAGCGCACGTCTTCACGCTTGGTCAAATCTTCACGGATATGTCCCATTCCCGGCATGTTTCCGATACGTTCGAATAATGCGAAAAAGCGATCTTCGAGATCATCAGCGGCGCGCGGGTTATCTTCGGCAATGTAGAGGAGAATCGCATCAAGCTCACGCTCGGCGCACGGGACAATTCTATAGCTCACGCAATAGCCGCAGTTTTTTGTTCTTGAAGATGTTTAGCACGGCTTTTGCGTAGGCGTGCCCGCACCTCGTTGCCGGAACTCGCTCCGCCCTTAAGCGCCTCTTGATACGCGTTTTCGATTCCCCGGCGAAGTTGCTCAAGATGCTCCTCGCGCGCCGTATCTCGATCACGCTGGAGGCGTATGGCTTCGCGGACAACTTCGCTAACAGTTTGGTAGTCTCCGGAGTCTACCCTTTTGTTAAGATATGTTTCAAGCTCAGGGGTAAGCGAGACGTTCACGTTTATGCGCTTGACGGCCATGGCGTTTCCCTTTCAAATTTTTCCTCAATGTAGCACATTGCTCATAAAACGGCAAGTATCCCTCGGAGCAGAAGCAATGCAATAAGAGGCTGACTTGCTCTACTTACGCTTCATCCGATACTCGGTGCGCCGGCAGCTCGATTGTTTTTGTTCGACTTCAAGACGTGTCAGACCGCGACGATGAATCTCGTCGTCAAGTTCCTGCATCGAGGCGACGAATCCAATTTCGCGCGCCCTCAAGCAATCGGAGCCTCCCGACTATCCGACGGACTGAGCACCTGGCGCTCGAACTTCTGCAAAATCATCCGCAAGGCGATACGCATTTCCTCAACCCGCACGATCATCGCCGCCCCCACGAAAACCAACGCGCCGATCGCGAGCTGGCCGAGCAGGTACCATCCGCGCGATACAAGCGTCGCCTCCGGCGCCGCTCCCAACGCGGCAATCCAATGCAGCGCCGCGAGCATCACGCCGGAGCACGCCGTGATGCGTCCGGCCGAAACGAACAGCGTCCGCGCATCCAATCCGTTGAGCAAGCGCCGTACTAGCACGAAAAGCAATCCCGCCTGCACCGTCTGACTCACCGAATTCGCAAGCAACAACCCGCGCGCGCCCAGCGTCGGCAACCAAAACAACGACAACGCCACATTCAACGCCACCGTCGCCAACGACGCGGCCACCGGCCAACGCGTTTCCTTGCACGCGAAACAACACCGCGTCAACACCATGTTGGCGGCGGTGGCGACCAATCCCACGGCCGCGTACGGCAATAACCCCGCGCACAATTGCGTGGCCGTGGGCTGAAAATTTCCGCGTTCGAAGAGCGTCGCGACGATCGGCCCAGCGAGCACGATCAAGCCGCACACCGAAGGGATGGTAATGAAGTTCACCATGCGCAATCCCATCACCATACTGCGGCGAATCGCATCGCGATCGGAAGCCGCGAAATGCCTAGCCAGCAATGGGAAAATCACCGCGGCGATCGCCGCGGCGAATATTTGCAAGGGGAACCCCACTAATTTGGTCGCGTAGTTCATCCCCGCCATGTACCCGGGGCTAAGCGTCGATGCGAAAAACCGATCGAAGAATAACGCGATCTGCCCCGCGGCCGAGCCGATGATGATCGGCCCCAACATGACCCAAATCTTCTTCAATCCCGGATGAGTCGGATCGATCACCGGACGATACATGCCTTCCAACAACACCACCGGCAATTGCACCAGTAACTGCGCGATCAATCCCAGCACCGTGCCCAAAACTAACGCGAAAACGCCGAGCTTGGCGTCAAGCATGAGCACCGTGGCGATCGTCACGATATTGATAGCGGCGCCTTGCAAAGCGCCCGCCGTAAAACGATGCTGCGCGTTGAGCATCGCGCTGACCACCCCGGCCAAACTGGTGGTCACGATGCCTGGCAACAACCAGCGCGTCATGTGCACTGCGACTTTTATCTGCGGCGGCGGAAATCCATGCGCGATAAGCGGCACGTAATACGGAGCCGTGAAATAGCCCAACACGGCAAGCAACGAGAGCGCGACGAACAACACGTTGAACACCGTGCTGCTCAAACGATATGCTTCCTCACGCTTGCCCGCCGTCAAGTATTCGGAAAAGACCGGGACGAGCGCGCTAACCAACGCGCCGTTGAAAACGCCGAACAAAATCGTCGGGATCGTCGCCGCGGCAAGGAACGTGTCCATCTCCCAACGCGTCCCGTAGGTGCGCGCGTTGACGACCTCGCGCGCGAATCCCAACACCGCCGATCCCAACGTCGCCGCCATGACGACTAACGTCGAGCGCGCGACGGCTCCTTGCGTCAATTTTGATTTCACGGAACGCGCGCGTGTTCGCCTCAGCGCGGCGATCCCGCAGCCAGCAGCACGTCGGCAACGCGATTGCCGACAGCCTCCAACCCGACGATCGTTCCGCCGTCGCCTCGGCGCGATCCGCCAATCTCGATCATAGGAACGTATTCGCGGGTGTGATCGCTGCCGGGCGCGGTCGGATCGCACCCGTGATCGGCGGTAAACATCGCGAAATCCCCCGGTAAAAGCGCGCGTTCAAGCGCGGGCACATGACGATCCAACCGTTCAAGCGCATGCGCGTATCCGCGCGCGTCGCGGCGATGGCCGAACTTCGTATCGAAATCATTAAGATTCACGAAAATGAAGCCGCTCTCAACACGTTCGAGCAATTCGAACGTGCGCGTCATCGCGTCTTCGTTATCGACGACGCGCACGCTCGATGCGATGCCGCGCCCGTTGTAAATATCCGAAATTTTCCCCACGGCATGCACGTCCGCGCCCGCAGCCGCCAAACGATCCAGCAGATTGACAGGCGGATCCAGCGCGTAATCGCGCCGATTGGGCGTGCGGGCAAACGAGCCCGGCGCTCCAAGAAACGGGCGCGCGATAACGCGATTGACGTTATGCGGGGGCACGAGCATCGCCCGGGCGCGTTCGCACCAATCGTAGAGCACCGGCAACGGAACGACCTGCTCGTGCGCGGCAACCTGAAAGACCGAATCGGCGGACGTATAAAGGATCGGCCGCCCCGAAGCCAAGTGCTCCGCGCCCAATTGCTCGATGATCTCCGTCCCGGACGCTGCGATATTTCCCAACGGCGCCTTGCCGCAGATCGCGGCGAACGCCTCGACTACCTCCGGCGGAAAGCCGTGCGAATACGTGGGAAACGGCGTCTGGACGTGAATCCCCGCCATCTCCCAATGGCCCGTGATCGTATCCTTACCCTTGGATTGCTCGTACAAACGCGCGACGAAAGCCTCAGGACGTACGACCGGCGCAACGCCGTGTATCGCCGTGAGATTCCCCAATCCCAGACGCTCGAAGTTCGGTACTGCCAACCTGCCTACCGAGGCTGCGACGTTTGCGATAGTATTTGCACCCGGAGCGTCGCCGTACGACGCAGCGTCCGGAAGCGCCCCGATGCCGGCCGAATCACAAACAAGAACGATGCATCGCGGCATGAAGCGGCGCTTTCCCATCCAGGAGAGCGAAGCCTCCCTTCTGAAAATGGAGGGTTCGCGCGGAATGAGCTCATAGCGAGACGGGTAAGTACGGGGATATGTCCTTGTACCTCCTAAGGTTGTTTGCGTTGTGCCTAGCGATCATTCTCCCCGCCGTCGCGATAGCAGCGCAAGACGAGCAACCGATGCAGGTCCCCTCGCCGCCTGCAAGCGGCGCGCAATCGGCGCCGACGCAATCGCCGATGCAGGCACCCTCACCGATGGGAAGCGGCGCACAACCGGCGCCGACGCAATCGCCGATGCAGGCGCCCTCGCCGACGGCAAGCGGCGCACAACCGGCGCCGACGCAATCACCGCCGGCCAAGCCTAGCTCCGCCCCAACGCTCCCCCCTGCTCTTCCGTTCACCGTAACGGGCAAGCGCGTCGTCTTCTATAGCGATCGCTACGTCGTCACGGCCAACGACAACGTAATCGTAACGCTCTCGGACGGAACGCGCATTTCAGGCAACACCTTCTCGATGGACCTCAAGCTCAATCGGTTCCTTATCGCCGGTAACGTCCATGTGAAAACAAAAGACGGACAAGATATCGCTGGGGCGGCATTCGCGGAATTTTTCGATTTCGATAGCGCATATTTCGTTCCAATCATCCAAGAGCCGGATCGATGGACGTTCGAGCACAATAATTTCAACCATCCGTTGCGCGGGCGGGAGATGCCGGGAGATACGTTTTTTCTTCCCGATTTGGGCAGCGAGCACGTCTTTCTCTACGGAAGCAAAGCGTTGATCGCCCCGCGCAAAAGCGTGCGTTTCACGCCGGCGATGATCAATCTCAATTTCCTTACCGACAAATTGCCGGCATACGCACCTACTCCCACATACTTTTTCTCCTTCACGCCTAATCCGAACTTCGCGCAAAACGGCTTAGGCGGCGCGTTTTTCGACGCGCCGTATCCGTTCGCCGGCGGCGAGCACGGATCGGCGGCCGTCCATTTGCGTTACGACGACATCAACAAATTGTACCTCGCGTACGAACAGCATCTCGCCATTACCGATCGTTCGTATGTGGTGTTTTCGGCTAATCCGCTAACGCGACCGCAGAAATTTTATAATCTCCTCGCGATGGATCATATCTCGCCGAAAGTCCAAGCGGAGCTTTTCGTGCAAGAGGCCGCATTCCAACACGATTTCTCGCAACCGCTCTCAGCCGGGGCTTTCGCGAATCTGAAAGTAACCGCGGGCTTACGGCAATCCTTCCTCCAATTCACCGGCGACGAATATTGGGAAAGCCTTTTGGCAAATCCGGGCTGCGTGAGCGTACCGAGTAACCCATGTTTACAATACTACGGCGATCCCTCGCATAACTGGGTTCCTGATCACGACTCGGACGCCCAACTTGCCTGGACGGGATTCGAACATCGCGTGAATCGCCGCGTTCCGCTCAACTTTCGGCTACGCTCCGGCGCGGGCCTCATACACCCGTATACGCCCTCAATCTTCAACGGGGGCGAGTATCCCACGACGTGGCAACACTTTACCGGCCTCACCCTATACACCTCGGCATTGCGCCTCAATATGAAGCCGCTGCGCGCTTGGAGCTTCAACGCCGTCTACGACAGACAACGGCAATGGTTCTCATTGCCCCATCACGTCGATACCCCCAATACGACGCTATCGCTCAGTAGAACCTTTGACAAGCACTTCAGCGCCTTTGTGAGCTACTCGATCGCGAACCTCGGCGATTACTACGGCGCGCAACAATCGTTGGCTTATCCTTCCCAAGTCCCGGTAAGCCCCGTTACGGGGCAAAGCTACCCGGGCTACGCGACGTTCAGCGGTTTCGGAACGACGAGATCGCTCTCGGAAACGGCGATCTGGACCCCTAGCTCCGCGATGACGCTCAGCCTTACATGGCGAGAAAATCATGATTTCCCCGACCCCATTCCCTACATGCCTTCCGTACTAGGATTCGGGCAAAGCCTCGCCTACAACCAACAAGCCGACATCGGCGTTTCCCCCCAACAGCTCAGCGCGGATCTGCGAGTCCGATTACGCCCCAACCTCCTCGTCGATCTCGGGCGATCGTACTACTTCAACTGGGGGAATCGCGCCTGGACTCCGCAATTCACCTTCCTGATCTCCAAATGAAAAGCATACTCGCATTCGCAGCCGCCGTCGCGCTCACGACCCCGCCTCCAGTCCAGACGGCCGCGCCGGCGGTCATTCCGACGACGGCCCCTTCGGCGACGCCCGCGGGGCTACCAACCGCGCCCCCCTCGACATCCCTCGCGGCGTCCCCCGCGCCCAGCGGCGTGCTCATGCGTTTTTCCGGGCAAATCCTCGATCTACGCGGCGGCTTCGTCTTCTTCACTACCGGCGACGGCTTTCGCTTGAGCCCGAACTATCGCATCGTCGACGCCGCAACCAAGCTAGCAACGAACATTCCGGCAACGACTCGCACGTACGCCTGCGCGAGTTTCGATCAAGCCGGCGTTGTCCAGGAGCTCGCGCTATCGCGGAAACCATTGCCGCAACAAGCCTCTTACGAC
>Ga0182024_10003134_pt1 | contig 39844 bp, 38 predicted proteins | sample P32metaG_FD_120480 | JGI IMG/M metagenome (GOLD analysis project Ga0182024, IMG submission 120480) | Permafrost microbial communities from Stordalen Mire, Sweden - P3-2 metaG (Illumina Assembly) | ecosystem: Environmental > Terrestrial > Soil > Wetlands > Permafrost | place: Sweden: Stordalen...
GACCGAGTTCCGGCTGCTGGAATATCTCCTGGAAAAGCCGGGCCGTGTCTTCTCTCGCGCGCAATTGCTCGACGGCGTCTGGGGGCTTTCGGTCGAAATCGACGAGCGTACGGTTGACGTGCATGTCGGGCGCCTGCGCAAGGCCTTGTCGCGCGGCCGCGAGCGCGATCCGATCCGCACCGTGCGCGGCACCGGCTATTCCTTCGACGAAACCTTCGGCAAGGGGTGAGAACAGAAAGTGCGGCGCCTCGTATCAATAGAAAATGAATGACGGCAAGAATTCTGGTCGTCGAATCCGACGATCCGCCCACGTTATCGCTCGGCGAGCGCATCGAGGCTGCGGGGTTTAGCGTCGCGATCCTGGCCGACGAGGAGGCGGTTGCTCGTTTTGAGTGCCGTCGTGACTTAGATTTGCTGATTCTGCACTGGGACCTGCCGCGCACGCCCCATATCGCGCTTTCTCGATTGTTGAAGGCGCAATTTCAAATCGATAGAACTGCCGCCGTTATTTTTGCTCATCGTGCCGCTGGTGGCGAAACTGTCCGAGCCGTCCCGGTAGGAGTCTACGAGCGCATAGCTCAACCCATACCGTTTTCCGATCTTTTCGGTCGGGTCAAGGCCTTGGCTTCGCGGAGCCAACACTCGGAGATCGCCGACATCGTTGTGGCGGGAGAATTGATTCTGGATCGCAAAAGTCGAACGGTTTACCGAGGTCAGAGAGCCCTCAACTTGTCGCTAGCGCCGTTTAGAATGCTTGAGTTTCTGATGTCGAACCCAGGCAGGGTCTTCACCCGCAGGCAGTTGGCTCATGGGCTTTGGGGCCCCGATACGAACGTGGACGAACGCACAATAGACGTCGAGGTAGGCCGGATTCGCGGCGCTATGAATCGCGGGAGAGACGCGGACCCTATTCGCACCGTTCGAGGCGATGGTTATGCGTTCGATGAGACCTTCGGATTTCGAACGAGTGCAGCAAATCGGCCGATCCGACGCCGGCGACCGCCGCCATTGAGATCTGAGAGCTAGCGGCTGATTGTCGCTGTAGAAACTCAACCGAGCGACCCGACGGCCACCAAAGCAGGTGGGATTGTCAATCAAACGATTGATTGACAGCTTCACTACTCGCCGATAGCTTTTGTGCCATCCTCGTCGAGATTTCTATGCAGACGACACTAATATTAGCCATCGCGACCACGGCGGTGATTGGGCCGGGCGCGGGAATGAGCCTTGATCAATCGATCAAACAGCTCCCGGCGCGCCATCGGATTGGTATTGCTGCATATTCGGCATATAGCAGGGCGGGAGATCAGGGGAACGGCTTATTTCTCTATCCCCCTATGGGAATAGGGACTCTCCTCCTTGCTATTGCGGCAGCTGTTAGTGGGCACGTTTCGGGACTTCCTGGCCCCTCGCAAACGCCGCTCGATATTTCCGGCGTCCTGGCAATACTACACTCTCTCGTCACGGTGCGCGTCGCTCCGATCAATTTTAGCCAACGCAAATACACGCTCACCGACGAAGCGAACCTAGCGCGCGTGCTCGATCAATTTGAACGCTGGCATAGTTTGCGCGCGGTGCTCCAGGTCCTGAATTTTGGCGCGGCCCTTTGGGCCACCATTATGTTGGCGAGTAGCCGATGAGCCGATCGCCTGCACGAGACCGGAATCGCCAGTCTGCGCCAGAAACGAATCCGTCGGTAACTCGAAACAAAATCCTGCCGCCACATCGCTTTTCGCAGCGAATGGTGCGCGAGGCACAACCATTCGGCAGATAGCTGCCGCTACCGGCACTAATAGTCAGCTCATCTACTACTACTTCGGCGATAAGGCGGGTCTCTTCCGGGCGGTTCTCGAAGCCGCCGCAGGTCGTGTGGATACCTTACTTGCAAAAGCGGCGCGGATCGATGGCTCTCCCCGGGAGCGGCTAGCCCGTTTCGTTAGCGAATGGGTAAAGGTTACGCTCGCGGAGGCGCCCGCAATACGTATGCTGCATCGCGCGATGCTTGAGGGGAACGAGGCGCTCGCGAAAGAGATACGGCGGCACGCCGGCGGCCATGCAACGCAGATTGGTTCATTGATCGCAGAGGGCGTCGCCAGCGGCGCATTTCGCGCGGATCTCGATTCCCGCCGCGCTGTCGCCAGTCTTGTCGGTATGGTTCAGTATCTCGCGCTTGCAGAGCCCGTTCTCTTCGTCTCCACAAGACTCAAGCCAGGCCGGCAAGGACACGAGGCCATGGCGCAACATACCGCTGAGCTGTTTCTCAGAGGTTTGGATGCGCGATGAATGAAGTCGCGCAAGAAGCGCCTCGGTTGTCATGAAGGCGCTCAAGGGAGGGCGGTCCCATGCTTAGCAACGGGACAATCGTGGCTGGCATCGAGGTGCCCTCCACTTCACCCATTTTCCTGACAATGGTGGGTCTCCACGTCCTGTTGGGACTAGCATGCGTCGTCACCGGCGCCGTTGCGATGCTAAGTCCGAAACGCCAAGGCCGACATCCGAGGTTCGGGACAGCGTATTTTTGGTGCCTGGCGGCCCTCTTTGCTTCGGCGGCCGGCCTATCTGTGGTCCGTTGGGCCGAGGACTATCATCTATTCCTCCTAGGGGCGCTTTCCTTCGCGGCCGCCGTGATGGGGCGCACGTTTCGGCGACAAGAGTGGCCCCGATGGATCGGACTTCACATCACCGGAATGGGTATGTCGTACGTCCTGCTCCTGACGGCCTTCTACGTGGATAACGGGAAGAGCCTGCCGCTCTGGAAGGACCTTCCTTCGTTCGCCTTCTGGATGATCCCTAGCGCAATCGGAATTCCCATCATGATCTATGCGTTGGCGCGGCATCCGTTGGTTCGGCACGTCAAAGATGAAAACGATGCAGGTGGGGCTAAGGGCTGAGCAATTCAAAATTGACCAAAGTGAACTTAACGTAGGTCGAACGCCGCCGTCATGTCGGCGCTGGCGGCGTCGCGCGTCCCCAACGGCGCCAGAGCGAAGCGTGTCTCAATCAATTTCAGAATGGCGGTCTTGTCATAGATGGTGTGATCGATAAAGCCGCGTTTCGCGAATGGCGAAATAACGAGCGTCGGGACGCGTGTGCCCGGCCCCCAGCGGTCGACGACGGGCGGAGCCACATGGTCCCAGAGGCCGCCGTTCTCGTCATAGGTGACGATGACGACGCTGTCCTGCCATAACGGGCTGCGCTCGATGAGGCGCAGCAGCAACGCGGTGTGATATTCGCCCGCGAGAACGCTGGCGTAACCGGGATGCTCGTTGTCCTCGCCGCTCGGCTTGAAGAAGACGACGGGTGGCAGCGCCCCCTTCTCGATGCCGTCCACGAAGTCAATCTCGTCCTTCAGATGCGCCTTCGCCCCAGGCGTGCCCAAAGCGTAATTGGCGAAATAGGCGAAGGGCTGATGGTGGAACTGGAACAACGGGCCCGGCTTGCCAGCAACCGCCGCATCCCAGCCGCCTGAATACCAAGCCCAGTCGATTCCCTTTTCGTCGAGCCGATCGCCGATCGTTGGCGCGCTCTGGACGGGTAAAGTTTTGGCGAGATCGATCTTGGCGGGGAGAGGTCCAAGTCTCGGCAGCAACGTATTGACGGCATAGCCGTCGGGCGTCACCGATCCGTCCTTGACCAGCATGCCCTTGTCGTCGAGCTGCGCGACCAGCTCGGCCGGCGCACCGTCGAAGCGTGGCGCGCACGCGCAGACGAACAAGAGATGATTAAGGAACGACCCGCCGAACGCCGCGTGATGGAAATGGTCCATCAGCACGTAGTTCTTCGCATAGGTCCATAGCGGCGCCGGCGAGCCGTCGAAATAGCTCATCGGCAGCGACCCTGCATCGCTCCAGGCGACGAATTTGTCCATCTTGCCGCCGTCGATCTGCAATTGCTCTTGATAGCAGCGATGCCAGGCGTCGCCGGTGATTTGCGACAGCGCCACATAGGGCTCCGCGCGGTAGGGCTTATTGGGCAGATCGGTTGGGAAGCGAGAATCCACTTCAGGCGTCTTGAAATTGGTGTTCAGCACCGGCGGCAGTTTGCCATAGGGCTTGCCGTCGCGATCGACTTGGGTGGCGGCCGCGCCGGCGTTGGCGACGCCATCGGCGCCAGGGAATAGCCCGTAGAGCTGATCGAAACTGCGGTTTTCGAGATAGATCACGATGATATGGTTGATGCGCTCAAGCCCGGGGACTGGCTTCGGCGGCTCCTGCGCCGACGACGGCGCGGAGAGCGACATGGCGGCGAGGGCCGCCGCAAGTTTCAGCGCATTCAACCGCATTGTCATCCCTTCCGGTCCTTCAACGCATTTGCCGTTCCGGGTCACACCCGAAAGTGACGGCGGTGTGACCGAGCCGGCGGCCCTCGACATTTTGCTTGGCTCGGAGCCAAGCCACAAGATCGTTGACCTTGCAACAGCCCGAACGGCTCTTTCGAGCATGGTTCGCGACCGCTGTTGGTATGCGACCATAGAGCAAGGCGCTCGACGACGAAAAATCAGAGTCGGCGTCCTAAGATCCCGACGCAAGTTCGCGGCCGTCAAAGGTTGTTTCCCGTGACACGCAGCGACCCTCAAGCAGCGTTAAGGCGGTACGCCATTTCGGTGGCGCCCTCCATTGCGCCAATTGTACTGACGTTCCGCTTCAACCTCGCTAGGTCGAACCCCTCGGCATCGAGATTGACCAAGCTGGAAATGCGCGCGGCCAGCCGACGATAGGCTTCCATGAACGCCGCTCGTTTCTCCGCGTCCGTGCCAACGACCGCCCCGGGATCGGCGATGCCCCAATGTGCGACGATCGGATGACCGGGCCAGTGAGGACACGCTTCGCCAGCGGCCAGATCGCAAACGGTCAAAATGAAATCCATCGTCGGCGCATCGCGACTCGCGAACTCCTTCCAACTTTTCGAGCGAAAGCCTTGAACGTCATAGCCTAGGTCCTCCAATAGGGCGAGGCAGTGGGGATTAGGTCGCTTCTTTGGGTGGCTGCTCGCAGAAAACGCTCGAAATCGACCATGACCTTCCCTATTTAGAATTGCTTCGGCCAAGATCGAGCGCGCTGAATTGCCTGTGCACAGGATCAGTACGTTGTAGACTTTCTTGGAGGTGGTGACCTCTCGCTTAGCGGGAAATGGATCAGAGTCTGCGGACGCGAAGGGGAGGCAAGTCATACCGGTTGCGGCACAACATTCCTCGCTCAGGAAGGCAGCCAACCGTTGCGCTCGCTCTCTCACCGCAACAAAAATGATAGAGGGACCCTCGCGTCGCGAACGTACGAGTCCGGCTTGCTCAAGTATGGCCAAATGCGAGGAGAGTGTGTTGTGCGGAAGAGCGATCAGCCGAGCTATGTCGCCAGCCGCTAGTCCATAGGGAAGGTACCGGACTAGAAGACGGAATGTTTCCAGACGCCACGGATGGGCAATTGCGGCTAGCAACGCCAAGGCATCGGGAGACTCCATCCCGCGAGAATTTGAATAGCCTGGGATCTTGTTGGAAAGGGCTCGCTTCATCGGGCTGTTCGCTGTCGGCAGTTTTGTGGACCGCGCCTATGCAGATTCTGACTGAGCTGTCGTTTGCCCGATTTCGTCCAGCCGCCTTTGGAGAGACAACTTATCCAAGCTTTTCATCGGCAAACTCACAAAGATTGATATGCGATTATTGAGCATTCGAAGGGCGTCCGCAAACGCAAGACGTTTTTCGATTTCGTTCCCCTCCGCCGCGGCCGGGTCCGGCAGACCCCAATGAGCGGTCATGGGCTGACCCGGCCAAACCGGACATTCCTCCGCCGCGGCCTCGTCGCAGAGGGTGAAAACAAAATCCAAAGCCGGCGCGTCTGGCGCTGCAAATTCATCCCAGTTCTTCGAACGAAGGTCGTCCGTGACGAAATTCAGCTTCTTCAAAAGATCGATCGCGAAGGGATGAACGATGCCCTTTGGGTGAGACCCGGCGCTGTGTGCCTTGAAACGGCCCTGACCGAGCCGGTTCAGAATGCATTCCGCAATAATCGAGCGAGCCGAATTGCCCGTGCAGAGAAAAAGCACGTTGAAGACCTTATCCACCATGGCCACCTCCGCGGCGCTCGCCAATTGCCGACCGATCGTCTCGAGTCTCAATTCGCCTCTGCTGAAATTCCGAGCGCATTGAGACCTTTCATACGGGTCGTGTTGGTAATCGGATAAAAACCTTCTTTGATTGTCCCGGCCTGGCCATCCCGCGACAATATATATTTGATGAATTCTGCGGCAGTTAGGTCGAGCGGCTGCTTAGGGTTCTTGTTCAAGTAAATGTAGAGATATCTCGATAAAGGATATTTGCCGGAGTAAGCAAACTCGGCCGATGTATCGTAGCATTTGCCGCCAACTGACGCGGTCAACGGAACAGTGCGAACGCCGGCCGTAAGATAGCCAATCCCAGAATATCCAATCGCGGACTTGTCGCTGGCCACCATCTGCACGACGGTCGAAGAATCTGGTTGCTCCTTCAACTCGTCCTTAAAGTCGCCTTTGTAGAGAACCGTGTCTCTAAACGTCTCATAAGTCCCCGACGTAGAATTCCGGCCAAAAAGCGCGATCGGCTTTGTAGCCCACTCGCCGGTTAGTCCCACGCCTCCCCAAGTCTTCACATCAATGCCGCCGCTGTTCCAGTGGTCCTTCGAAAAGATCTGGTCCACTTGCTGGAGCGTCAAGCACTGGAGCGGATTGTCCTTATTGACGTAGACAGCAAGCGCATCGACTGCAACAGGCGTCGAAGTCGGGGCATACCCGTACTTCTTCTCAAAATTCGCAACCTCGCCGCTGTCTATCGGGCGCGACATTGGACCGAGCTGCGAAGCCCCATCGAGAAGCGCAGGCGGCGCTGTGGCCGAACCCTTGCTCTCGAGTTCTATGTTCACGTTAGGGTACAATCCCTTGAACCCGTCGGCCCATTGTTTCATCAAGGTGCTCAACGTGTCGGACCCAACTGACTTGATTTGTCCAGAAAGGCCACTGACGGCCTTGTAGGCCGGTAGATCGGGATCGAGGTCAAGCGCGATTGCGCCGGTGGCCAGCCCCACGTTTGCGGCTACTGCAATTGCGAGACTTTGTAAATTCACAGAACTTCTCCCGTTCAAAGCAATTTTGGCGAAGAGCGACCTTTTCGACAGGGCGCTCCAACCCCAGATCGTGTGTCGCAAATCTGCCCGTCGGCTGTGGGTCGTCTCTGATCTCGGTACGGATCAAATTTCGATATGTCGTGACAATACGACATATCGATATGACAAAGAGATGAAGCAGTCCTCGGGAGCGCCAGAGCTCGCTTGTGGACGAGCGAGGATTAGCCCCCAGTGACACTCATATGCCGTGCCACGGCTGGAACGCGGCTGGCGCGGTCGATCATGAAATCATGGCCTCTGGGCTTGCGCGCAATCGCCGACCTAATCGTTGAATTGAGGGCCTCGTCGCTTTCCGATTGGCGCAACGGTGAGCGCAAGTCAGCGGCATCTTCCTGGCCCAGGCACATATAGAGCGTGCCGGTGCAAGTGACGCGGACCCGATTGCAGCTCTCGCAGAAATTGTGCGTCAGCGGCGTGATGAAGCCAACGCGCCCTTTCGTCTCGGCAACGTCATAGTAGCGTGCGGGACCGCCACTCGCGAAAGGGGAAGGGGTCAATGTCAGGCGCGTCGAAAGCTTCGCCCGAAGCTCCGTCAGCGGCAGGTATTGATCGGCCCGGCCGATCTCGATTTCGCCAAGAGGCATGACCTCGATGAACGTGAGCTCCATGCCTCGCCCGTGGGCCCACTCGACGAGTTCAAACGCTTCTTCGTCGTTGACGCCTTTCAGCGCGACGACATTCACCTTGACGGCAAGACCGGCGGCTTGCGCCGCTTCGACCCCCGCCGTCACCTTATCGAGGTCGCCCCAGCGCGTAATGGCGCGAAACTTCTTCGCGTCCAAAGTATCGAGCGAGACGTTGACGCGCCTTACGCCACAATCCGCCAGCTCCGATGCGAAGCGCGCGAGCTGCGAGCCGTTGGTTGTCAAGGTCAGCTCATCAAGCGCCCCTGCGACAAGGTGGCGGGAGAGCGAGCGGAACAGGCGCATGATGTCGCGCCGCACGAGTGGTTCGCCTCCGGTGATTCGCAATTTGCGGGTTCCAAGGGCGATGAAAGCCGAGGAGAGTCGGTCGAGCTCCTCAAGCGTCAGAACATCGCGCTTGGGCAGGAAGTTCATGTCCTCGGACATGCAGTATACGCAGCGAAGATCGCACCGATCGGTCACAGAGACGCGCAGGTAATTAATAGCCCTGCCGAAAGGATCAATCAGCGGTGGCGTGGCAGTTGGGAAAGTACGATTGCTCATGCAGCTTTCAAATCGTGAAGCCGTTCCGAAATGGATGAAACAGGACACTGTCTTCCGGATTGAGATCCCCGGCGGTGGCGGCGATCTCGGCGAGGCCATCCGCATGAATCAGCGGTTTCAAGCGCGCAGAACCTCCCCGCCCCAAAATCTCGACACGAGTGCCCGCTTCGGTCATGACGAGGCGGGCGGGAGCAAATTCCGTTCGACCAGAACTGCGTTCGAACCTCGAGATGCTTGTCATGGTCGCGCCAAGCCGCCGACGCGGCTTCATTCCGCAAAGCGCCGCCACCATCGCATTGCCCACAATCAACCAAGTGACCAGAGCGGAGACAGGATTGCCGGGGAGGCCCAGATAGGAGGCGTTCGCAAAGCGTCCCACCACTGCCGGCTTCCCGGGTTTGAGCGCCATCGTGAGAACTTCAAAAGCAGCGCCGCTCGCGGCTAGCGCCGCTGCTGAATAGTCCGCCTCGCCGATAGAAGCGCCACCGGTTGTAACGACTAGATCTGCGCTGTCGGCCAAAGCACTGAGGCGGAGCGCTATCGCGTTGGCGTTATCCGCGATGCAGCCTCCGTCGATTGCTTCGAGGCCGGCTTGTCGGACAAGGGCCAGAAGCATTGGCCGGTTTGAATCAAAGATGGCCGACTCGCCAAGCGTCTCACCTGGCTGCCTGAGTTCGTCACCCGTCGAAACAACCGCGACCCGCAGGCGGCGCATTACATTCACATGGGACAAGCCTTGAGCTGAGAGAAGCGCGAGATGACGCGCGTCGAGAAATTGCCCAATCTCAAGCAAGACGTCGCCCTTCGCGACGTCTTCGCCACGGTGTCGAACATTGCTTCCCGGGCGGACCGGTCCTTCGACAATAAGGCGGGAGTCTCGATGCTGGACATGCTCTTGCATGGCGACCGTATCAGCGCCGCTGGGAATCGGCGCGCCGGTGAATATCCGCGCAGCTGCCCCAAAGGGTAGGGGTGGCGAAGAAGGACCGCCAGCCACGATGCGACTTACGATTGGGAGTTCGGTCTCAACCCGGTCAACCGCGGACGCCGCAAATGCATAGCCGTCCATGGCCGATTGATCGAATGGAGGTAGCGGGATTCTCGCGCAGATCTGTTCCACCAAGATGCGATCTAGCGCATCTGCGACGGATACCGTTTCCCAGCCATCAATGGGGCTTGCGTATCGTGCCGCTCGACGACAAGCTTCGTCGAGCGAGATGAGTGTTCGGGCCCTCGCGTGGACATCAACAGGACTCGGCGCAACCGTCATCGTCTCCACCAAGCCAAGAAAAAAGGAGGGGCCTAAAACCCACAAGGACGCTTTGTCCTGCGGCATCTACGCTCGGGCAGAAAATTGCCCGAGCGTTCCTTCGTGCGCCCGGGAGGTCAGACGCTGTATTCCCAAGACTTGAAGCTGGTTTTCCGCGCGCCCTCAGGCGCGGAGGCGATCTTGCGGATGTCTGCCCAGGTCTGCTTGTAGTTGGGGATGATGAATTCGTTCACGCCCGCCGAGACCACGTTGCCCTCGACGCCCGTGGGAAAGGCAAACAGCATGAACGTTTGCTTCCGCCTGGCGGTCGGCGTCGGATACACCATCGCCTGAGTGGCGCCATTTTCGTTGTAGACCTCAACCAGATCGCCGGGATTGAGAGAGAGCTCCTTCATGTCGTCGGGGTGCATCTGGATGTATGGGTATGGCCAACGATCCATGACGAAGTCGTCCTGTACATCGAGGTAGGCGCTCTGCCAGACGTGGTTGGCGCGTCCATTGTTGATGAGGAATGCGTATTTCTTGGATTCCTCCTCCTTCCCGGCAGCCTGGAGCCCGCGCCACTGGGTAGCCATGAAGGTCGCGTTGCCATCTTTCGAATTGAACTTGCCGTCGGCGAACAGGCGTTTGGTGCCGACGAGTTTGCCATCCTGAAACCCGGTAGCAGGCTCTTGAACGCCGTTGGTTCCCATCGCCTTCAGGCGCTCGTATGTGACAAACTCTCCGCCACCCGCATTGCCATGGTAACCATCCATGAACGCGTCTTCCTCGGTCTTCCAGTCGAAGCCCTTGAACTTGTCGGCAACGTCCGACTTCCCCATCTCCCGGAAAACGCGCTCCATGTGGTTGGCAATGCGCGCCGCGATCAGGCAGTCGGGCATCGACTGACCGGGAGGATCCATGTAGCGCTCGGTGAGGCGCAATCGGCGCTCGCCATTCATGGAGGTTAGGTTCATCTCGCCCGCCGTCGCCGCCGGCAGCCATACATGGCAGGCCTTGCCGATCTGGCTTGGCACGATGTCAACGTCAACGGCGAAGAGGCCGCCTTTCTTGATTGCTCCGACGATTGCGTCAATCATCGCCTTGCGATCGCCGTAGGCGACAGCGGACATCGCATCCTTCACGATGTCTGTGCGCTTCTTATAGTTCTGCTTAAATTTGTCGGCGTTCAGAGTGGTTTTGTAATGATCGCAAGCCCAGATGTGATGAACGCCGCCTTTGCCCTCAAGCAAAAGTTTGTCGACGTACGCCGCGGGTCGACCCACATGAGCGTCTGAGGGTCGGACATAGCCCTCCTGATGGCCCCCCATTCGCACGCAGCCGCCGCCCGGCCGCCCAACGTTGCCGGTCGCCAGGGCGACGTTCACAATCGCGCCGTTGGTGCGGTAATTGTCATTGCCCCAGATGAGGCCCTTTTCATACGCGAACATTGTCCGCGTCCTCGCGCCTCCCTCTTTCGGTTGAGCGATCCACTCCGCCGACTGGCGGATCTGGTCGACGCTCAGCCCGGTAATTTTCGCGGCGTCCTCCAAACTGGTCTTGTTGGCCGCCACGGCCTTGTCAAAATCCTTGGTCGAGGCTGAGATGAAATCCTTGTCGGTCCAGCCTTTTTCGGCGATGTAGGTCAACCACGCGTTGAAGAGCGTGAGGTCCGTCCCCGAATTAATGGCAAGATGCATCACTCGGTCCTTGCCAGCTTCAATTTCGCAGGCGTTGACCGTGACTGTGCGGCGCGGATCGACGAAGATAATGCGGGCAGGGGGGTGCGCCTCGTTCGGAAGCTCGGACTTTTTCTTGTCCGCAGAGGTTCCGCGCAGGTTTGGAACCCAGTGATTCAAGAAATAGTTCGTCTGCGTTTCCAGCGCATTGGTGCCGATCGCGACGATCGTATCTGCGAGTTCCGCGTCCTCATAGCAATTGTTGAGTTCGCCGACGCCCATGTCGCGCGTCGCATGAACTTCCGAATTATAGGCAGGGCGATTGTGAATGCGGATGTTCTTGATCTTCATCGCGCCAAAATAGAGTTTGCCCGTGCCCCAGGTGTTTTCATAGCCGCCACCGGCGCCGCCATGATCGAAGGCGGACACGAACAATCCGTCCTCTCCCTGGTCGGCGATGACTGCGGTAGTGACGCGCGCCACAAGATCAAGCGCGTCATCCCAGCTTGTCGGTTGCATCTGGCCGTAGCGCCACACCATCGGATCAGTGAGGCGCTGTTGCTGGGTCGAGCGCGCCTCCGAAAAGGACTCCTCCGCCATGCGAGCGCCGCGGACGGAACCCAACCCCGAATTCACGACGCAAGTCGGATCGGGCTTGATAACAATATGGACGTCCTTCCCGTCCTGTTTGACGATGTTGTACATCGACGGCGAATACCAATTCGCCGTCATCGCCTCTTGCTGCTTGGAGAGGTCCACACCGAACTTGTTTTCACCGGGGGCGGCGCCGCCCTGCTGGTTCACATCCCAGGTGTAGGCTTTATAGCCACAACCAACGATACAGAACTGGCAGGTGACGTTGTGCTCCTTTGCGTTCGCAGGGATGATGGGGAGCCGATCAATCTGACGCTTGAAAGCCATGATTCAACCCCCCAGAACGTTTGATAAGCGGCCGTAAAGAAGTTCGTCTACGCCGTCCGCATAGATGTCTCCTTTTCCATCGACCCGGAGTACGTATTGCGGCAAGTTCTGGGTCGCCTGTCCCCAGATTTGCTGACCGCCATTCTCGCAATCGAAACGCGAGTAATGGCCCGGACAGTTCATCGATTTGTCCGATGCATTGTAAGCGAGCGGAAAGCCCTTGTGAGGGCAGACGGTCGAAAAGCCAACTATGTCGCCGTCAGGTCCCGCGCCGCCGGGGACCTTGGTTCCTAACTTCAGCAGCACACCAGGAGCGTCGGCGTCCGGATACGCGACTTGGAAGGGATCGTTTGGTTTCAAGTCGCTGACATTGGCGAGGCGATTAGAGGGATAAGCAACCCGCGCCAACGGCGCGGCGGCTTCGGCCCGCTGCGGCATGACGGTTGCCGCTGCGGCGCCCGCTGCGGCAACACCGGCGCCGGATAGAAACCAGCGGCGGCCGATGTCGACTTTCTGTTCGCACCTCTTCATGCGTTCCCCCGTTTGCGTTGGTCTTACGATGGGGAACGCAATGCAGGAGGCATGCCGTCAACCGGTCTACGAAGTATTACATCTTATCAGACGGTTAGCATTTCGAACCTCGTGGCGCTGTCCGTATTTCCGAACGTACCGCCGTGCGCGAGTTCGGAAACCTGAACATTGGTCCTCCAAACCAAATTAGTGTGGAGGATTGTCGATCCAATGTGTGCTCCGCACTAGGTGTCGAAGTTAGAGCGGCTCGAATTTCGGTTAGGCGGCGGCCTCTTAGCGTCAATTCAAGGCCGGGACCTCGAGCACGTATCGGGGCAAATGCCTCGCGAGACCGCGCCGCCCCGCGCGCTGCTCTTTCCGATCATCGCGCATCATTCACTGGCTGCACTCGCGGTGAGCCCATAACGGCGCATCTTCTCCCACAATGTCGTACGTGAGATATCGAGGCGTTTCGTCGCCTCATTGATTTGGCCGTTCGTCTCCTTCAGCACATGCTCGATTTGCCGCTTTTCCGCGGCGTCGCGCACCGCCGCGAGAGGGAGGCCTCGGTCAACATGGTGGATTAATTCATTCCGCAACTCGGGAAAGATATCCGCTGGCATCAGCCACGGTCCTGGGGACAGGGCGACCGCTCGTTCAATGCGATTCCGAAGTTCGCGCGCATTTCCGCGCCACGCGTGCGTCAGCGCGGCCTCCTCCGCCATCGAACTGATTCCCCTGAGAGTGCAATCGCCCTGTTCAGCGAATATTGCGAAGTAATGCGACAAAAGCCATGAAATGTCCTCCGGCCGCTGTCGCAATGGTGGAACCTCCACCGTCACCGCATTGATTCGATAGAACAGATCTTCGCGGAAGCGACCAAGCCGAACTTGCTCGACGAGATTGCGGCTTGTCGCACACACGATACGGGCCTTTAAGGGAACATCGGTTTCGCCGCCGACGCGATGAAAGGATCGCTCTTCAAGCACGCGTAGCATCTTCGTTTGCAGCGCCGACGGCATATCTGCAATTTCGTCAAGAAATAGCGTCCCGCCGCGCGCTCGCTCCGCATAGCCCAGATGACGCTGGTGTGCGCCGGAAAACGCGCCCTTCTCGTGCCCGAACACCTCGCTTTCAAGGAGCTCCGATGGAATGGCGGCGCAGTTGACGGCCATGAACGGCTCGCGCGCTGCCAGGGAAACCTGATGCAAATACCGAGCGCAGACCTCCTTCCCCGAGCCAGTTTCGCCAGTCAAAAGTACCGGTAGCGAGCGCGTTGAGATACGGCGGAGCAAGGCCTCAATTTGCTGCATCTGCGGCGAAACGCCGAGGATGCCCTCTGCGATGTCGCGAGGTCGATGGGAGATGATCTCGCGCGCTTTCTGCAACAAGGACTCAAGATCGAACGGCTTGGTCAAATAGTCACACGCGCCGGCGCGCACCAGGGAAACCGCCTGATCAATTTGCCCGAAAGCAGTCATGAAGATGAAGGGAGGGGCCAAGGAGCGCGAATTGGCGACGCGGAAAACTTCCTCGCCGCTCATGTCTGTGAGTCGGATGTCGCAAAGGATGAGATCAGGGGAACAGGTTTGCACATGGTGGACCGCCTCCTTGCCGGTGTGCCACCAAGTCGCGCGCCACCCCTCAAGCTCCAACGCACGCTGAAGCGATTCGCCCATGATCGGATCGTCTTCAACCACCGCAATCCAACCCAAATCATCCGGCATGGACGAAGTCCTCGCCGCTTAGTGCGTCCTTATCATTCTCCAAGATGCGCTCCTCTCTGAATGGCCAAGTCACGCTAATGAGCGTCCCCGCGTTCCTCTCACGGTCGACACGAATCGAGCCACCCTCGTCGGCAACGAGGCGCCGAACGATCCAGAGCCCGAGCCCGTTCCCTTCCGGCGTCGTTTCGTCCGCCTCCGCGACGAGGTATTTCGCGAGCACAGCCGGCAGACCCGGCCCTTCGTCGCCCACTTCGATCATGAGAGAGTAATTTTCCTCGATCGCTCGCAGAGTTACGACCCCCCCGGCGGGCGTCGCCGCGCAGGCATTGATCAGCAGATTGAGCGTCGCCTGACGCACGCTTCCCACTGCAACGGGCAGCTTGCCGTGAATCTCGTTCATCCAGTCAAGATCAATGTTCTTCCGAGCCGCTTCGGGCTCGATAAGCAGCCGCAGATCATCGATGTCGGCGGCTCCAGCCGAGTGATTGGAGGCCTCCAGTCGATAGATCACGAGGGTAGAGCGAACGACGTTACGGATGTGGGTTAAGCCCCTTTCCAGCAAGTTGAGTGTCGAATCACGTACGCTAGGGTCCGTTCCGTGACGGCGCAGAGTGTCAAGCGCATTGAACAATCCGCCGAGCGGGTTACTGACTTCATGCGCCATGCCGGAAGCCAATTTGCCGAGCACGGCGTATTTCTCCTGCTCGGCAAGATGCGACGCGAGCGTTTCCCGCTCGCTAAGAGCTCGGGCCATCGCATTGAACCGATCAAATAGCCGGCGAAATTCGGCGGCGATCTTGCGCTGGCTCCCCTCGGGTATGGGTTCTACGCGCCCCTCGCGAACGTGCTCCACATAGTTCGATAGGACGCTCAACGGTTGCAGCATGCGCTTGAGGGCCCAATAACCGATGGCGGCAAAAGCCACCGTCAAAGCCCCATTCGCGAGAATGAGGGTCAGCAATACGTCGCGCCGCACGCGAAGCAATTCTGCGATATCGATCTCCGCGAGAATGCGGCCAACGGAATAGCCCTCCACTCGCAAGGTTCGCACGAGCCACGCTCGGCCGGCGTCATTATCGATGACGAGACCGTTGGCCTCCGGAAAATGCCGAGCGAGTTCCCCTGGAACCGCGCTGCGAACCGGGAACCTCGTGGGATCTGACGAAGCAAGAATCTTCTTGTCCGGCAGTTCGACGACCACGAAACGCGCATCGACGCCGCTGTAGTGATTACGCGCTCGGTCGAGGGCATCGAAAGTCTCCCACACGTCTGCGCGTATGGCCGGCTGAAGCACGGCGGCGGAAAGACCATCGAGATATGCGTCGGTCAGCTGGCGAAGGTTGTTCTCTTGATCCGAGGCCAACCGGCTCAGCACGACCTGCGAGATCATTACGGCGATCCCGACCATCAGGCCGGCCACGAGCAGCGGCACCTTCCAAACGAGCGGCCAGCTCCCGGTGCGAGCAATCGTGGCCATTACACTTGCGCCTTGACGACGAGCCACTTTTCCTGCGTGGCGTGATAAAGGTCGGGTGTAGCTTGCGTGAACCCATCGAGTTGAAGCATCGCAAGAATTTCTCGACCGAGCGGATCGGATGGCATTCCCATGAAGGCAGCCGAAAGGGCTTTGGCGAGGCCTGAATCACGAGGCGTCTGGAGGCCGACGATCGGCGGAAAGCCGAGCGATTCCGAACGATAAATCACGCGCGTCCTTTTAATAAGTTCAGGCTCCCGCTCGCTCATCACATCCCACACATAGCCATCGATGCTGCCGCTCCCGGCGAGACCTGCCGCGACAGCCCGAACGACGTTCCGATGTCCATAGGTAAAAAAGAATTCACGGAAGAATTCGGCCGGCGTCGCGTGGCGGAGCGCCAGTAGATAGCGCGTGACCAAGTACCCGGATGTGCTATCTGGATCTGAAAACGCGTGAACCGTGCCCTTTATGTCGTCGAAGGAGTTCGCCTTGCTCTCTTGGCCGACGATGACATACGTTTGATACAAGGGCTCATGGCGATAGAGTGGCACAGCGAGCAAGGCGAGCTGATCCTCATGCTGAACGTAGGGGTCATCGCAAATCCAGGCCGCATCGAGCTGCCCTGACAACAGCATCGCTGTGATCTCTTGATAGGTCCGTCGCTTTACGAGTTGGACAGGCCTGCCAAGCTGCTTGACCAGATACGTCTGCATCATCGACAGCAGTTGGATGTCGGAGTCGAGGAACAGAGGATTGAGACCAAAGGTGACAGCGTCTGCGGCGGCGGCCGACACGATTGGCCTCGATAGAGCGACTGAGGCGGCTACCCCAGCCATGACATCCCGTCGGCTAAGCATTGGCGAGGCCTCGTAACGACGCCGAAAACGTCCTTGTTTTGCCTCCCTGAAAGCGTCCCGCGCTTTTCCGCTTCGCACTTGTGCGAGACCGCGCACTTCTGAGGGGCAGTCCTATTGCGCGGACGCCGATGCCTGGGTCGATCATGCGGTCGAGAAAAGACGCGAGTTTTGGGAAGGCGAGATAGCCGGCTGGCGAAGCAACTTCCGCGAGGGAAATGCCAACAACATTCAGGCGTCGGAGGCTGACGGCGAGGTCAGCTATGCATCGGCTAGGCAGCACACGGCCGCGAAACCACGCAGTCTCACCGCAAATGCGGAGACGACACTTCACGTGGTTGCCATGGACGCCGAGGCGTCGCGACGGCAAAACGAGCCACGGCTCGTGCGAAAGCGTCATCACGACCTCCCCATGCCGTATTCTCTTTTCTTGACGTCCGCACGGTGATTTGAACCGAACGGTCGTCAGTCGCACCGCTCCGACCATATGTCGGACGGCAGCGCGATTGAATTTGATACGCTCGGTGGGTCATCGTCAAGTTGACAGTTCTTAAACGATTTAGCGGCGATATCGGGATCAAGAGACATCGTCAGCGCCGCGGAGACCTCATACGCTCGTGACGCGCATAAGGCCTCGCGCGTCGCCTTTTGGGAAGACAGCTTTCTCATCGACGGAGAACATTCGTTGATGCAGGAGTAGTGCCGCCCCGAAAGCCGGTCCCTCGATGCCGATTTCGGACATTTCAAAGCGCGGCATTTGATCCTGACTCTTGAGTGTCGCGCTCAAAGACGCGCTGACCTGCGAAGCCACGCTCGGGAAGATCCTTCCGACCGAACCACCGACAATGAAGAGGTCCGGGTTCAGCAAATTGGCGATATGCGAAAGGCCACGGGAGAGCCATTTGCTCCAATCCTGCGCGGTCCGAACGGCGGCCTCGTCTTCTTGTTCAAGCAACTGGAGGAATTTCGTGAGACTGATTTCCGAGCCGCTGTATCTCTTGTAGCGTGCCAGCACCGCTTCCTTGCCTACGTAGCTCTCAAGCAATCCTCGGCCGCCTGGCGCGTAGCCCGCGCCGCCCACGTACAGGTGCCCGATCTCGCCCGCCATTCCTCCACCGCCGCGAAACAGCCGGCCGTCGCTGACGATGCCAGCGCCGGCGCCGCTCTCTATGACGACAAAGACAACGGTGCCTACATTGCGTGAATTCCCGCAGTAAGTCTCCGCGATCGCGAAGGCGTTCGCATCGTTCTCGACGACAATGGGTACGTCGAGATTCATTCTGTCGCCAACGAGCTGCGCAAAGGGAACGTCGCGCCAGTTGAGGAGAAGCCCTAAGCGCACGACCCCGGCCTCGACCAGCGCCGGCACGGCAATTCCGACGCCTCGGACGTTTTTAGACGCTGCGCCAGCGCCGACTATGGCCATCACCATTTCAGCGACTTTTTGAGCGCTGTCCTCGGCGGGGAGGCTGCCGACGGGAAAAGGAAGGGCCTCTTTTGCGACCACTCTTCCGGTCAGGTCGATTGCCACCGCCGTAAGCTGGTCCACTTCCACGCCGGCGCCGATGAACAGCGCGCCCTGGGGATTGAGCTCCACATCGATGCCGGGCCGGCCGGTTTGTACACGCCTTTCGGGGCCGGCGTACTGAGTGCGTTCGAGCACCAATGACTGGGACAGCAACGAATTGACGATACTGCTAGTGGTCGATCGGCTGAGACCCAGCAAGCGGGCCAAATCGGCGCGGCTCATGGCGCCATCACGAAACAGCACATCGAGCGCTCGCAACTCATTGAGATAGCGGACAGAAGTTGCGGCGACCTTCTCGACTTCCAACATGGTTCCCCAGCCACAGCAGATCAAGCGTCGGCCGCGATTAATCCGGTCGTGCCGAATTCCACCGATAACCTAACCAGCTCGCCTTGATATGTCGACCACCGCAACAAATTGTCGTTGTGAGGCACAACAAACTCTTGCCAAAAGACTTTGTATGGTGCTACAACAAACAAAAGGGAGGAAGCAGTGGCCGTTTCGCTAGCCGAGGCGTGCGCGGGTAACGCCCTTCAAGGCGGCGTTCCAAGGTTGGAGCTGCGCCGCATCAACAAGTCCTATCCAGGCGTCCGCGCGCTCACGGATATGAGCCTCGCGTTCCGAAAGGGCGCGGTACACGTGATTTGCGGCGAGAACGGCGCCGGCAAGTCGACCCTCGTCAAAACCATCAACGGCATCATCCAGCCCGACTCCGGCGAGATTCTTTTCGACGGCGCGCCCGTCGTCATTCCCGATCCAAGACGCGCGCGCGCCCTCGGCGTCTCCATGATTTCCCAGGAACTGAACTACATCCCGGAGATCACGGTGCAGGAGGCTTTGTTTCTCGGCATCGAGCCGCTGACGGCGCTGCACCGCGTCGACTGGCGCGAGATCCGCAAGCGGACCGTCGAGCTTCTGCGGCGCGAAGGTCTCAAATACGACCCGGGCACGCGCCTGAAGCAGCTTTCGGTTTCCGACGTCCAGATACTCGAAATCATGAAGGCGGTTTCGCAGGACGCCGACATCATCATCATGGACGAGCCGACCTCCGCCATCTCCTCCAAGGAAGTCGACATCCTCTTCGAGAAGATCAACCAGCTCAGGGCCAAGGGCGCCGCGATCATCTATATTTCGCATCGCCTCGACGAGCTGTTCCGCATCGCCGACGACATCTCCGTCATCCGAGACGGCCAGCACGTCGCTACGCGCGCAGCGAAAGACTTCGACGTCGACACCATTATCCAATTGATGGTTGGCCGCACGATCGAGAACGTCTTCCCGCCTCGTCCCGAGCGCGCCTTCGGCCCCGTCAAGCTCGAGGTGCGCAGCCTTGCCGATGAAGAGAAGTTCGCCGACATCGATATCCAGGTCCGCGCGGGCGAGATCGTCGGCCTCTCGGGCCTAATGGGCGCCGGACGCACCGAAGTCGTTCGCGCCATATTCGGGCTCGACCCGCGCGTCAGCGGCGCGATCCGAGTCGACGGCGCCGAGGTCAACATTCATTCGCCCCAGGACGCCATCGACGCCGGCGTCGTCATGCTGTCCGAAGACCGCAAGCGCTACGGCCTCGTTCAGGTCCGCAGCATCAGCGAAAACGTTGGGCTGCCCAACCTCATCCAGTTCATCCGTGGCGGTTACACCCGTCGCAAGGAGGAGCGCCGACTCATCGGCCGCATCTGCGAGCGCATGCGCGTCAAGGCGCCGACCCTCGACACGACGGTCGACGCGCTGAGCGGCGGCAATCAGCAGAAGGTCATGCTCGCCAAATGGATGATGCGTGATCCCAAAGTGATGATCCTCGACGAGCCGACGCGCGGCATCGACGTCGGCGCCAAATACGAGATCTACAAAATCATTTTCGAGCTGGCGTCCGAGGGCAAGGCCATCCTGCTTGTCACTTCCGAGCTGCCCGAGCTACTCGCGCTCTGCGACCGTATGTACGTGATGGCCAAGGGTCGCATCGTCGCTGAAATGCAGGGACCGTATTTCGACCAAGAGCGAATCATGAAATTCGCCACGATGGGTAACGGGGCTTTGGAACTCGAAACAACGGCGCGTACGAATTCGGATCTCTCCGGCGCCAATCCATCCCACGGAGGCCGTTGATGAACGATGACGTCGCAAGGAGCGCTGTGCGCCAAACTCCAAGGGTTCATAGGCTGCGGGGGCTGTGGTCGAACGCTTCGAACCAGTACAGCATCTTCATCATCCTCGTGATCATGATCGTGATCAGCTCGTTCATGAGCCCGGCGTTTCTTTCGGTTCACAACTTCGCGAACATCTCGCGTCAGATCTCGATCACGACCATTCTGGCCTTCGGCGAGACGCTGCTGATCATCGGGGGCATGCTCGACTTGAGCTGTGGTTCCGTCATGGCGCTCGCCGGATTAATGGCGGTGCTAGTCTACAAGGCCACGGGCGTGGGCGCCATCGCCATGGTCGCCGGCGTCGCAACGGGCGTTCTAGCCAATTACGCCAACGGTATCCTCGTCACGACGTTTCGTTTGCCGCCGTTCATCGCGACGCTGGCGATGTTGACGTCGGCGCGCGGCGCAGCGCTTCTGCTGACGCGCGGCCAACCCGTCTATCAGCTCGGCGACTTCGTCGTGTGGGGCCAAGGCGCGATCCTGGGTGTTCCGACGCCGATCCTATTCGTTATCGTCGTCGCGGTCCTCACCTGGTACATCCTCAACCACACGCGGCTCGGACGGTATATTTTCGCCATCGGCGGCAATCAGGAGGCGGCGCGCGCCTCCGGCATCGCGATCAATCGCATCAAACTCCAGGCCTATCTGATCAACGGCGCTTTCGTCGGCCTTGCGGGCGGGCTCTACATGTCGCGTGTCAACGCCGGCCTGCCGGATGCGGGGACGGGCTTCGAATTGGACGCGCTGACCTCTTCGATCATCGGCGGCGTGTCTTTCTCGGGCGGCATTGGAACAGCGACCGGTACGCTCGCCGGCGCGTTCATCGTCGGCTTCCTTGGCAACATTATGAACCTGCTCGGCATTCAGTCCTACGTGCAGCAGGTGATCAAGGGCGGAATCATCGCGCTCGCGGTCGCTTATGACATCGCTTCGAAATCCCACCGGACTCGCAAAATTCTCGGCGATTCGCCCACCGGCGAGGCCGGTCGCGGCACCAAGACCTGAACGAACCAAAAGGAGGGCTAACCAGAGAAACGTTCGAAAACTCAAGCGTTCGATTGGACATACATCACTCAAATGGAGGAACACAATGAGGTTCGGTTTCAAGACTCTCGCCGCCGCCATGACGGTCGCGCTCACCACAGCTTTTGTCGCTTCGGACGCCAGCGCCGACGCGAAATACACGGTCGCCTATCTTGCCCGCTCGCAGCGCGACTCTTTCGCCGCTTGGCTCGCCAATTCGATCGTGAAGCAGGCAGCCAAATTTCCTGACATCACGCTCACCGTCTTCGACGGTCAGAGCCGCAACGAGGTCATGCAGTCCAATATCGAGAACGCGGTGCAGAACAAGTTCGACTTGATCATCATCCAGCCGTACGACCCGGCAATTCAGCTTGGGCCGGTCAAGGAGGCGATGGGTCAGGGCATGAAGTTCGTCGCGGCGAACCCGAAATTCCCCGACGACTCCATTCCTTACGTTGATGCCAACCCCTATCAACAAGGCGGAGAGAACGCCAAGCTCGGCCTCAAGCAGATCCCGCAGAATGCGCAGGTCGTTGTGTTGATGGGCCCGCCCGGCAACCCGCACTCGGACGGCCGCCGCGAAGCTTGGCAGAAAGAGTTCTTCGACAAGCGCCCCGACGTCAAGATCCTCGACCAGCAGGTCGCCAACTGGAACAAGGACGAAGGACTACGCCTGATGGAGGACTGGATCCAGGCGCATCCTAAGATCGTTGCGGTCATCTCCATGAACGACAATATGGCGTCCGGCGCCATCGAGGCGGTGAAGGCCTCGGGCGGCAAGGTTCATCCGCTCGTGTATGGCGTGGACGGAACTGCGGAAGCCTGCCTCCTGATCAAAGACGGCCTGATGACCTCGACGACGTTGCAGAACGCCAACGACCTCGCCGCGAAGTCAGTCACCATGGCACACGACATCCTGACCGGCGCCAAGCCCGATCTCCATCAAATGATCCAGGCGAAATTGTACACGAAGGACAACGTCGACGAGTGCATCGACCTGCACAAGAGCATCGGCGACATCAAGTAAGCCGATCAACTGCCGTCGGCGCGCTCCTCCCACCGCGCCGACGGTATTAATTCTGGCGCCATATCAAGCAACCCTCGCCATGTTTCTCTGTCCGCGCACTCCCGGACGCGACGTCGAACGGATAATGGCGGTAACCCCTGACCCGTTTGGAGATCCCCATGAACAAACTTGGCATTCATTCCTTCGTGTGGACCGGAAGTTCAGTCCAGAAGGACCTCGAAACCGCCATTCAGGTCTCTTCCGACCTCGGCTACAAGTTGATCGAGTTTCCCCGTCTTAATACCAAGGTTTTCGATGTGGCCGCCTTGGCGCGCCTGCTCCAATCGCGAGACATGGGCGTCGCGGTCACGATGGGGCTTCCCCCCGACGGCGACATTTCGAGCGAAGACTTGGAAAAGATCGCGCGCGGCGAGGCTTTGCTCATCGAAGGCGTGGCGGTCGCGCGCGACCTCGGCGCCAAGAAGCTCGGCGGAATCCTGTTCTCAATGCATGGCAAGTATCAGTCGCTGCCGACCGCGGCCGGCTGGCGCAACAGCGTCGACGTGATCCGACGCGTCGCCGAGCGCGCCAAACAGGCCGACGTCACGATCAATCTGGAGATCGTCAATCGCTTCGAGACCAACCTGCTCAATACCACGGCGCAAGGCTTGAAGTTCATCGAGGACACGGGCTCCGATAACGTGTTCCTGCACCTCGACACCTTCCACATGAACATTGAAGAAGCGAGCCCGGCAGACGCGATCCGTGTGGCCGGCAGGAAGCTCGGCTATTTCCATATTGGAGAAAGCTACCGCGGCTATCTAGGCTCGGGCACGATCGACTTCGATGCCGCGTTCGACGCGCTGCTTGACATCGGCTACACGGACTACCTCACTTTCGAATCATTCTCCTCCGAAGTGGTCGACAAGGATCTCTCCATCACCTGCGGAATCTGGCGCGATACCTGGAAGGACAATGTCGCCTTGGCTAGACACGCCAGGGCGTTCATCGAGGAGCGCTTCGCCAGCGCCGAGCGCCGGCGCCAAGTGACGAGAACCGTATAGACGCCGCAAAGGGCCAGCCACGACGGGGAGTGTTCCTACGCCCGGACCTCCGAGATCGGCACTAGCGCAGCAGCAGGAGCATGGACGAGATGACCGAAAAAGACCTAGCGTTTGACCGCGTGTTCGACTTCTCCGGCAAGACGGTCCTGGTGACGGGCGCCGCGAACGGTATCGGGCTTGCGATTTCGGAACTGTTCGCCGAGCGCGGAGCGAGGTTGGTTCTCCTCGACAGGTCGCCGAAGGTTGCGGAGGTGGGGAAGACCCTTGGAACGGCCGTCCTCGCTCGGGAGGTCGACATCACCGACGACGCCGACGTTACGCGCACGATCGAGTCGGTCGCGGCGGAATGTGGGCGCATCGACGTGTTGATCAACAACGCGGGCATAGGCGGAACCGCGCCGGCTGAACTCGGGTCCTTAGCCGACTGGCGGCGCATCATCGACGTCAACTTAAGCGGGCAATATGTTGTCGCGCGCGAGGTGGGCCGGCGCATGCTCGAAGCAGGAGGCGGGCGGATCGTGATGATGGCCTCGCAGGCGGCGATCATCGGTCTGGACGGACATGCCGCCTACAGCGCCTCGAAAGCGGGCGTCCTCGGCATGTTGCGTTGCATGGCGCTCGAATGGGGAAGTCGTGGCGTCACCGTCAACGCGATCTCACCGACTGTCGTCGAGACAGAAATGGCCGCGGTCCACTGGGGCGGCGAGAAAGGGCGCCGGGCGCGGGAGGAAATCCCAGTCGGCCGTTTTGCGCGGCCGCGTGAGATCGCCTATGCCGCGCTGTACCTCGCCAGCGAAGCCGCCGCGATGATCAACGGAATGAATCTTGTCGTCGACGGCGGTTTTACCATTCGATAGTGCGCCCCGTTGGACCTCTGTTTGGTCCTGGCGCAACGGTGTATTTCAAGAGGAGCATGGGGAATGGCTCGAGCGGGGCGAGTGGGCTGCGCCGGAGAACTCCTGGTCGAATTCGTGTGCGACAGCAAGAACGGCAGGCACCGGCGCGCTGACGTCTATCGTGGGCCCTTCCCCTCCGGGGCTGCAGGAATCTTCATTGATCAGGCGGCGCAAGTCGGCTCGCACTGCATCTTCGTCGGCGCTACAGGCGACGACGCGTTCGGCGACGTCATCCTTGAGCGACTTGCAGGTCACGGCGTTGATAAGTCCCTCATTCGCCGCGTCAAAGGGATTCCGACGGGCTCGGCATTTGTCAGTTACAATGACGACGGCAGCCGGGACTTCGTTTTCAATATCGCTCATTCGGCCGCAACGCAGTTTGACGCAGATGCCGCCACGATCGGCGCGCTGCTGTCCTTCGGCCTCGACTTTATGCACGTATCGGGCTCCGCGCTCGGCGACCCGCGGATGCGCCAGAATATCGTGGGCCTCTGCAAGGCGCTGAAGGCGCGGGGCGTCAAAATCTCATTTGACCCCAACATTCGTAAGGAACTGGCGTCGGAGAAGTCCTACTTCGACGTCGTCCGAGAGCTGGTGGCGATGTCGTCGATCTTCCTGCCGAGCGACGATGATGCGGACGCGCTCTATCCTGGCCGTCAACTGACTGACTTCAGCGGCGAACTTTGTGCGCTGGGCGTCGAGTATGTCGTCCTGAAGCGGGGCGACCGCGGCGCCGAAGGCCTGTCGTTGCATGGAGAGCATTTGCGTATCGGCGCTCATAAGGTCGAGGTGCGCGATCCGACGGGAGCCGGCGACTGCTTTTGCGGGACATTTGTCAGCCTTATAGCGGGTGGCGACGTCACATTTGAAGAGGCGATGCAGCGAGCGAATGCCGCAGGCGCGCTGGCCGTTACTCAGGTTGGTCCGATGGAAGGTAACAGCGCACGCCCCGCTATCGAATCCTTTTTGGGGCACGTCAGATGAGTCCCGCCGAACGTCTTCTCTCAGTCGTCCTGGACAATCGGCAGGGGCATCGACGCGCCCTTCCATCCTGGTGTACCGCGCACCCCGAGACGCTCGCCGCGATTCTGGCCGCGCACCGCGACAACGACGATCCTATATTAGTCGAAGCGACCTGCAATCAAGTCAATCAAGAGGGCGGATACACGGGCATGACGCCCCATAAGTTTCGCCTCTTCATAGAAGGACTGGCCAAGGCCGAAGGCATAGATGCACAACGGTTGATCTTTGGCGGCGATCATCTCGGGCCGAACCCCTGGCGAGACCAGACCTCGAATGAGGCGATGCGTCGCGCGGGGGAGATGGTCCGCGCCTACGTCGAGGCCGGCTACGTCAAGATTCATCTCGACGCCAGCATGTGCTGCGCCGACGACGTCTCGCTCGAAGAGGCGGAAATCGCGGCGCGTGCGGGGCAGCTTTGCGCCATCGCCGAATCGGCGACTCCAAAACAGACTCTTGTCTACGTTGTCGGCACTGAGGTGCCCATTCCGGGTGGCGAAACCACGCCGCTCGCCGCTCACGCGGTTACGCCGGCCGCTAACGTGCATAGGACCATCGACCTGCACACGAAGGCGTTTGCCTCTCGCGGGCTCGGTGATGTGATGAGCCGCACCGTTGCGATTGTTGTGCAGCCGGGCGTGGATTTTAACAACAACGAAATACTACGTTTCGACATGAAAGCCGCTGCGCCGCTGGTGCGGGCGCTCGCCGAACATTCAACGATCGCATTTGAAGGACATTCGACGGACTTCCAAAGCGAAGCGGCGTTGGGGGATCTCGTCGACAGCAATTTTGCTTTCCTCAAAGTTGGACCCGAATTGACTTTCGCATACCGCGAGGCCGTGTTCGCGATGTCCTTGATGGACAGGGCCTTCGCTGGGCTCGGCGATAGTCCCGTTGTGCGCGCGCTCGAGGAAGTCATGGATGCCGATCCCTCCCAATGGCGCCCCTATGTCGCGGAAGGCGACAACGCAAGAGTAGATCGCCTGTTCGGGCTCAGTGATCGCGTCCGGTACTATTGGGGAAAGCAGCAGGTCAGGGCGGCGGTGGACGCTCAAATGACCCGGATGGATTCCCACAATATTTCTCCGGGGGTCTTTCACCAGTTCATGGGCGCCATGAAAAGCGACAAGCCTCCGGCTTCGCTCTCGAAGCGGGTGATCCAGGTGAAGGTCCAAGAGGTTGTCCGCCGCTACTGCAATGCCGCCGGAGCGAGGGGCTAGCAATGACCGAGGCGAATCAGATGCTCGGGCTAGAGCGACTGGGGCGTATCCAAGAGCAACGCGAGATAGGCAGGCGCGCCTTCGCTGAGGACGGATCGCGCGACTTCGATCGGATCGCGCACGGACTCGATGTGAAACGCAACACTGCGGGCGCCGAGCGCAGCGAAGCGCGCCGCCCAGGTCTCTGGCTTCTCGACCGTCCCGTTCTCAGAAAGAAGTGAAGTGCTGCATCGGGCCCAGCACCGTCGGCAGTGTCTTCGACGCGACAGCCGATAGCCACGCCGCAGCAGATTCTTCGATGGAAGCCGGGGGCGTCGCAAGAGACGGCTGTGACAAGGTCCGCCGTACTTTCTCGTGCCAAAACGAATAGCGGAGAATTGCGTGGTTTGAGGGCGTGCTCGCGCAGCGTTTCGTTGCGGAACGAAATGCCAGGAGGACTATGGCACCGAACTCGGTGCTGATCGGATGGCGGAATCCATTTTTCCAAATGCGCGCGCACGCTACTGCGATAACAGGCCGGTTTCACTAAAGAAATCAGAACCTTGGCTCTTTGGCTGGGGCGGGAGGATTCGAACCTCCGTATCGCGGAATCAAAATCCGCTACCGCGATAGATGCCACGCGGAGTGCCGGAGCGGTTTCTATAATAATTTCCAACCCGGGCTTTACGGCGCTTCTATTTCGGCCACTGAGAGCAAAAATTAAGATCGGTGCGGCCTTCTGCTCAGAAACGACTGGCCTTTCGTTCGAAATCGAGCATGTGTGTGGTTGTGGCGCCGCGCCTTTGCCGCCGCTGCGACAGCCCGCCCTCGACGCTCTCATCCGTCCGGGGCTCGCCCTAGTGAGGGGCCTGGATTGGCCAGGCCTTCATCGAGACAAAAGGCCAGCACATGTCCGCCAAGCTTACCGAGAACCAGCGCGCGCTGTTGAAGAGCGCGTCGCTCCGCGAAAATCGCTGCTTTGTTTTGCCCTCCAACCTAAAGGGTAGCGTCGCGCAGAAAGTCGCGGCAAAGCTGATCGCCGGAGGGCGCTGTCACGTTGTCGAGAAAAGAGCTCGATAGGTTAGCGCCTCGAGCAATCTCAAGCGGCCGCAACTGCCTCGCGCCAGGTGTTCATCGCCGCGGCGCGGAGGGTGCGATGCGTTCGGGCCGAAGTGAGGTGGGGTTGGACGTTGAAATTGTTGTAGAAGGCGGCGTGGGTTGAGAGAAATTTCTGGGCTGAGCCTGGGCTCTTGAAGCGTTGCATCTTGCGCTCCCGTCGTCGAGTCGGTTGATGCGAATTCTCGGCGCGATTGTTTCCATTGACCGCGCTAATGGCGGTTCTCGATCCCGAGATCGTGGGCGGCGGCGCTATACGAGCCCAAGTCGTCGGTGATCATCCGATCTGGAAGGAAGCTGTATTTCTTCAGAAGCTTGCGCATCAATTTCAGCGCAGCATGCTTGTTTCGCTTGGACTGGATCAGCACATCGAGAACCTCGCCTTCAGGGTAATCAAGAGGCGTCAGGCCGCGTCACGCTAGCGACGGTGCCCGCGATCGCTGCGACAGGGGTGGATCTGATTTCGGTCGGCTGGCTAACGCACAGCGCACCGATTCTCGATATCGGATTGGACTTCTGCAGCGAGCAGACATTGGCGACAGCTTGACCTTACGTTCACCGCGAACTCGAACTTCGCTTGCGCCGTGGTGGGGAGGTAGGACGGCGCCCCGGGAATCAATGGCTCCGGCGTCGAAGGACGGCGGCGCCGGCCTTAAGCCGCCGGTCTGAAGGCGAGGGGCTGGGCGCCCCCCTTCACCGTTCGCCGACCGGCGGGGGGCGTTGCTCCACACCGAGCGTTCTCGCCACCTCGGCGAGCCGCGCCGATCGCCGCCAGCGGCCGCTGAAGTGATTGATCGCGATGAGCGCGAGGATCATGGCGCCCCACATCGCGGTGACAAAGAACGGATCGACGCGCATCAAGTTCACGCCGCTCGAAATGGCCTGCAAGATCACAACGGCGAGAACCATTCCCGACAATCGCCCGACGCCGCCGAAAGGATCGACGCCGCCGAGAAAGCAGGCGAGCACCGAGACGAGCAGGTAGGACTGGGCGTAGTTCGATTTGACCGAATTGAACTGCCCCATCATCACGAAGCCGGTCAGCGCGGAAAATGCGGCTGAGAGCAGATACTGTCGCATCAGGACGGCGCGCGTGTCGATATTCGAATAGCGCGCCGCCGTCAGATTGGAGCCGATCATGTAGAGGTCGAATCCGAATCGCGTTCGGGCGAGCAGTACATGGAGCGCGAGGACGACGACGATCAGCATGACGAACGGCGCGGGCACGCCGAGGATTGCGCCGTTGCCGATCGCCAGCAACATGCCGGGAAAGTCCGAAAGCGTGTAACCGCGGGTGAGGACGACGTTGATTCCGTCGATGAGCGTCATGGCGCCGAGGGTCGCCAGGATCGCGGGCACTTCGAGATAGGCGACGAGGAACCCCATGAGAGCGCCGGCGGCCAGCGCGCTCATCAGCCCGGCGGCCATGGCGACGAGCGTGATCGCGACGGAGGCGCTTGCGGAATCTCCGCCGGTCAGAAGTTTCAGCGTCAGCGCGGTGACGATGCCGGTCAAGTTGGCGGCGCTGACGATCGCCAAATTGATCCCGCCGGTCAGCATGGAAATCATCATACCGAGCGACAGGAGCGCCAGCATCGGCAACTGATACGCCATCGATTCGAGATTCAGCGGTGACAGGAACCTGACGGGGCTCAGAATCGCCATCAGCACGACAACGGCGATCAGGATGCCGATGAGCGGCGCATCGACGAAGGAGCGATGGGAGACGAGCGGCGTTTTCATCAAGCGGCCTGTGCGACGATGACGTTCACCTTCGAACGGCGCGAGCGCAACTGCTGGAAGGCGCTGAAGGAGACGCCGACCGTGATCGCGATCCCGATGGCCACATCGTACCAGTACGAAGAGATATTCAAGAGCACGAGACCGTTGCGCAGAACGGCGAAGAGCAGCACCCCGAGCAGCGTCCCGGTGATGGTGCCCTTGCCGCCGAAAAGGCTCGCGCCGCCTAGAACCACGGCGGCGATCACCTCCAGCTCTTTGCCGACGATGCTGTTGGGGATCGCTGAGAGCACGATCGCGGTATGCGCGATTGCCGCGACGCCGGAGAGCAGGCCGACAAAGGCGAAGACGAACATTCGAACCCAGAACGTGCGGATGCCTAAGCGCTCCGCAGCGATCTCGTTGCCGCCCATCGCGAGGATCGAACGGCCGAGAAAGGTCCGGCGCAGAATGAACCAGCCTAGCGCTAGCGCCCCCGCCCACAGAACCGTCAACAGCGACAGGCCGAAGACTCCGCCCGACGCATCCGTGGTCGGCAGGATCAGATATTCCCCGAAATCCTTGAAGAACCGCGGGACGACGAAAATGACGCCGCCCCCGGTCATTACATAGAGCAGACCATAATAGACGTTGAACGTGGCGATGGTGACGATGATCGTGGTCACCCGGAAATAGTGGATCAGGAAGCCGTTGACGGCGCCAAGGGCGGCCCCGAGCGCGCAGGCGATGAAGAAACCGACGGCGATGTCGCCGCCCCATCTGAGTGTCGCCAGCACGACGACGTACTCGACCACTTGCGCGATTGCGGTGAAGGAGACGTCGGGGGTGCCACCGAGAATCAGCACGAACAGCACGCCGACGGCGAGGATGCCGTTGACGGAGGAGGTTTTGAGAAAGCCCAGGATGTTCTGAAGCGCAAAGAAATGGGGATTGAGGGAACCGATCACGACGCATAGCAACAGGATCAACAACGCCAGATAAAATTCGCTTCGGTTCAGCAGGGATTTCATCGAAGGACCTTGGGCTGCGGGCGGCGCGGTTGACTCTTCACGGTTGAGGATCAGGCGGCTTCGACCATGCGTTGAAGCTCGTCCGAAGTGACGGCGTCCGATTCGATCTCGCCCTGAATACGCCCGCTCCGCATCAGCAGGATTCGATTGGTGTTTCGAATGAGCTCGGGGACCTCATCGGAAATCAGGATGACACCGGCGCCTTCGGCGGCGAGGCTGCGCACGATCTGGTGGATGCTGCTCTTGGCCGCGATGTCGACCCCGACGGTCGGGCCGTCGAGGATGAAGATCTTCGGGGCGGTCGCCAGCCACTTGCCGATGACGACGCGCTGCTGATTGCCGCCGGAAAGCGTTTCGACCGCGACCTGCGGATCGTTGGCCTTGATGCTCAACGACGCGATCCATTTGGCGATGAGCGCGTCGCGATGATTGCGGTCGATGAGACGGAAAGGGCCGACGCAACTCTCGATCGCCGCCGCGATGAGGTTGTCGGCGACCGAACGCTTGAGCGCCAGGCCTTGAGTCAAGCGGTTCTCGGGAACGCAAGCGAATCCGGCCTCAACCGAGTCCTGGACGGACGCGATGCGCCGCTCGCGGCCGTCGACGACAATTGACCCGCGATCGGCCGGATCGACCCCAAACAACGCAATCGCGAGTTCGCTGCGCCCCGAGCCGATGACGCCGGCGATCCCCAGGATCTCCCCTTCGTAAAGGTCGAAGGAGACGTCGGCGAAATTGAAGCGCTTGGTGAGGTTGCGAACCTCGAGAAGCTTCTTGCGCTCGCGCTTCGCCAAGCGGAACCGCGATTGGTCGACGGGCCCGCCCGTGACGATTTCGACCAGCTTGTCATTATCGAGTGCGCTGCGTTCGAAGGTGCCGACGATCGATCCGTCGCGCAATCCGGTGACGGTGTCGGCGACTTTGAGCACCTCGTCGAGCTTATGCGTGATGAAGATGATCGATATGCCACGCGACTTCATGTCGGCGACGACGTTAAGAAGCTGGTCGATCTCGACCTTGGTCAGCGAGGCGGTCGGTTCGTCGAGGATCAACAATTTGACGTCGCCCGTGAGCGCGCGACAAATCGCAACCATCTGTTGCAAGCCAACCGGCAACTCGCCGACGACCGCGTCCGCATCGATCTTGGCGTTGATCCGCGCCATCGCCTGTCGCGCCGTGGCGTTTATATTTGACCAATCAATCAAAACCTTGCCGGATTCGGCGACGTGCGGCATCGCTATATTTTCGGCGACCGTGAGATTGGGGAAGAGCGAAAGATCCTGATAGATGACGTGCACGCCGCGCCGGATCATTTCATTGGCGGTGGGGTTGGAAACCTTTTCGCCCGCCACCCAGATCTCGCCCTCGTTGGGCCTCACGACGCCGGAGATGATCTTGATGAGCGTCGACTTGCCGGAGCCGTTCTCTCCGACCAGACAGCGCACCTCTCCGGACCGCAGCGAGAAGTCCACGCCTTTCAAGGCGTGGACGCCGGCGAACCGCTTATCGATGTTGCTAAGCCGCAGCAGGTCGTCAGTCATGGCATGCTTCGAGGTTTCAGCGGAGTTTCGCGCGCCGCCCGTCTGCCGACCGGCAGCGCGCAACTCAAGCAATGGCGGATTCAGAAGCTCGTGTACTGGTCGACGTTCTCTTTGGTGACGATCAGCGGCCGATCATAGGTCAGCGTATTGCCGGTGAAGGCGATCGGCTTGCCGAGCTTCGGGATGTCAATCGAGCCGGTGACCTCCGATTTCTTGCCGTCGAGGAGCAATTTGGCGAGATAGACCATGGCGTATGCCGCCTCGCCGGGATCCCAGAGGATTGAGGCGGTCATCGAATCGGCCTTGAGATACTGCGAGGCCTGATTGGGCGAAGTCGTCCCGACCACCGCGATCTTGCCGGCCAGTCCCCTTTCGCCGACCGCTTGGGCGGAACCCGGCCCGCCCTGGCTGCCGAAGCAGAGGAAGCCCTTGAGGTCCGGATGGGCGGTGAGGATGTCCAGCGCCGTCTGGTGCGCCGCGCTCTGGTCTTCCGAAACCGGAAAGCGGTTAGCGACCTGCTTGAGGTTCGGATAGCTCTCTTTGGCCTTTTCGAGCGCGGCGTCGGCCCAAATGTTGTGCGCCGGCACGGTGAGCGATCCGACGAAAATGACGAATTCGCCGCCGGCCGCCCCGATTTTCTGCGCGAGAAGATCCATCGACTTGCGGCCAAAAGCCTTGTTGTCGATCATTTCCACGTCGAGGTCGGCGTTGGGCTGCTGCGGCGATTCGTGGGTGATCACGACGATCTTTTGCGCTTGCGCCTTGGTGAACACGGGAACGAGGGACTTGGCGTCGTTCGGCACCACCAACAGCGCACTGATGCCTTGATTGATCGCGTCGCCGATGAGCCTGGCTTGCAACGCCTCGTCGGCCGATTCCGGCGCTTGTTGATAGGCGGTGACGTCGAAATCCTTGGCCGCCTGCTTGAGGCCGTTCTCAAATTCGTTGAACCACGGCGCGCGCACTTTGGGGATTGACGCCATCGTGTATTTGGCCGCTGCTCGGGCGATGCTTATCAATGAACTCGCGCCGTTCAGGCCCAACCAAACGGCGGCCGCCCCGCCCAACGCCAATGTGTCTCGTCTGCGCATATCACGATCCTCCTCTTCCGTTTCCCACAGTCAGCCCGGGTTTCTCCCGATCGGCCCACCCTCTGCATTTCAGTATCATTGTGCAAATATTTGCAGATATGAAAATGCTTGCACAAACTAGCGCAGCAGGCCAACATTGGTCAAGCGTCATTTCAAAGTTCGGAGATTGATCCCACATGGCGCGGCCCAAACGAGATCGCGATCTGATCCTTCAGATCGCGCGGATGCGTTTCGAAGCCGGACGCTCCCAGCGCGAGATCGCACGCAGTCTCGGCGTTTCGGACGCGACGGTCAGTCGAGCGCTAAAAGAGGCGTTCGATCTCGACCTCGTCGAAGTGAGCGTGCGCACGCCTCCCGACCGGAGCGCCGAACTGGAGCGAGCGCTCATGGACCGTTTCGGCCTTCGTCACGCGGTCGTGGTCCAGACCCAAGACGACCCCCGCCACACCCTCGACGTCCTCGGCCGAGCCGTCGGCGAAGCGCTGAGTTTCGAACTCGCCGACGATATGACGATTGGAGTCGGCGACGGCCAAAGCGCGGCGTCGGTGGCCGCGAGGATGCCGCGCCTGTGGCTCAACAACATCGAAGTCGTGCCGCTGATCGGCGGCGTCGGACAGTTGGACGTCGCCTCCCACCCGATCGAAGTCGCGCGCGCCATGGCCGCGCGCCTCGGAGGGCGCGTGAGACAATTGCCAGCGCCTGCGGTGGTGCCGGATGCAGCGACTGCGGCCCAGATTATCGAGGCCCCGGCGGTGGCGGACGCCTTTGCCGCAATGAAGCGTTGCGTCGTCGCCGTCGTTGGCGTCGGTCCGATCGACGCCGACACGTCATTGGTTCGACATGGAGCCCTCACCATGAGCGACCTTGACACCATTGCCGCCGCAGGCGGCGTCGGGATGATCTGCGCTCGCGCCTACGACGAGCGCGGCGCGCACATAGCGTCCGATCTTGACGATCGCACGCTCGCGATCTCTTTCGACGCGTTCAAGCGCATTCCGAAACGCTGGGTCGTGGGCCCCGGCCTCGCCAAGGCGCCGGCTCTATGCGCCGCGTTCGCCGGCGCGATCGTCACCGCGTGCGGCACCGACTCGGCGACAGCGCGGAAAATCTTGAACGTTTGAGAGCCCCTCGCTTAATCGGATGCGCGGCGCCATGAGGTCGTTTCGAGCACTTCAAATCCGGCGTGGCCCGGCTGACGGCCGGCCCGTGCGCTCTCCCGGACAGTCGCGAGAAGACGCGAGCCAAGCGCCTTCTCGCCGTCGCCCTCGTCCAATCCTGTCTCGGCGCGCCACGAACTGAAACATCGTTAGAACGGGGATATTTCATGCTCACCGTCACAAAACTGTTCACCCGCGCCATCCACGACCTCAGCAGCGCGGTGGAGCGCATTGACGCCGCTCAGGTCGACCGGGCCGTGAATCTCGTCGCCGATGCGCGTCACGTTTCGGTCTTTGGCTGCGGCCGCGAGGGCTTGCAAATTCGCGGCTTCGCGATGCGCCTCTTTCACCTCGCGCGATCGGTGTCCGTAGTGGGGGACATGACGACGCCGGCGATCGGCAAGGGCGATCTCTTTCTGGTAACGGCCGGACCGGGGATGCTCTCGACCGCGCTCGCCTTGGCGGGCGTCGCCAAGGCGGCCGGCGCGCGCGTGCTGACGATCACCGCTGAACCCGAAGGCCCAGTGCCAAAAATGTCGGACGACGTTCTTGTGCTTCCCGGGCAAACCATGGCGAGCGACCAGGGGGAGAACGTCTCCATTTTGCCGATGGGCTCGGTTTATGAGGGGGCGCTGTTCGTCCTGTTCGAGGTCATGATCCTGAAATTGAAGGCAAAGCTCAACGTGACCGATCAAGCCATGCGGTCGCACCACACGAATCTCGAGTAGCGAACCCGGGAGGGCGCGATGTCGATTGCCGAAGGACATGGCCGCCGAGGGCCGGGCCGCTCCATCTGTTTACACAGCCGCACGCTTTTTGCGCCGCACCGCCGCGGGCGCTGTCGCCGGTCGGACGATGTTGGGTTCGATGACCAATGGCACGGTCACGACATCGCGTGCGGCTTGTCTCGCCGGATCGAGCGACGCAAACGCCTCCTCCATCATCGTCTCCACGTCCTGCCGCATCATGACTACGGTGAACGGAAGCTGAGCGGCGAAAGGATCCCAGTCGAAACACCCGACAACGCAGTCGCGAAGCGCGGCTTGGGCTCCGCCGCCGCTGAGCTGCGCCACGCCTTCGAAGGCCGTAATCGAATTGACGAAAAGCCCGGACGGAAGGCGCCCATTCCGGTCGAGATATTGCTGAAGCGCTTCCCGCGCATTCGAGGGATGGTAGCCGCAGCACGCAAGCATGTGCTCGCCTGGCGTCACGCCCTCCTGGCGCAAGGCTTCGAAGAAGCCAGAGACGCGACTGTCGGTCGCGTATTCTCCCGCGATGCCGCCGAGGAAGAAGAAGTCTTCCGGCGATCCGCCGCGCATTCGCAGTTCGGCTATGAGCCTTTGCATGAGCTGCAAGGCGCCATTTCTGTTGTCGGAGACGACCGAGGGCGCGCCGGCGCCGGGAAGATCGACATTGACGCAGGGCACGCGGGCGAGCTCGCACATGCGGTCGAGTTCGGTCGCTTGAGGCACGCCGACAATGAACATGAACTCGACTCGCTGGTCGAGCAGGGTCTTTGCGACCCTCGATTCAATGTCGACTTGGCGTTGCGTGCTGACGACGACCGGGCAAAGGTCGCGCTTGCGCGCCTCCGCCTCAAAGGTCTCGGCGATGTCGGCGAAGAATCGATTGCGATAGTGCGGCAGGATCATGCCGGCGAGTCCGGATCTGGACAGGCGCAAACCGCGAGCTTTCAGGTTCACGTTGTAGCCGAGCCGGTCGGCAATGCCGAGGATGCGCTGCGCGGTCTCTTCCTTGATGCGGTATCGAGACCAGTTTCCGTTCAGGACAAGGCTGACGGTGGCGACCGACGTGCTCCACGGAAAACTAGACCCGCCTCCCAGGAAGGTTGGCCAAAAAGCCAACCTCACGATACAGGCCATTGTCGCGGCCGGATTCACGGTCCTTGAGGAACATGGACTTCAAGATTTCAGCGGCCGGTTCGTCGCAAAAGAGCTGAAAGTGTCGTCAGCCGCCATTTATGCGCACCTTAATTCGGGAGTGAGCGAACTCAAGGCTCGGATGGTGCATGCAACGCTGGTCGGCGCTCTGCGCCCATACCGACGGCGTGACACGCCAACGGCTTACCTTCGAGACTTACTGTTGGCATTGCTGAAGGCGATAAATGGCAAGCAATCGCTAGCGCAGCTCATCGCTCTGGAACTGGCGGCGGATTATCTCATCTGCCCCATTTTCATTGAACGTCTTCTGGGGGTGCCCCCAATTGGCTTCAGGGGCGCGATTTCGCCGGCGCGCCGACTGGATCTCGCTATGACGATAATCCTTGGAATGATCTTGGTCGAGGCGGAAACTCGTCGGGAAGGAATATCCCGGGATTTGTCCAACGCCGTTGTAGCTCGCATTCGCACGTATCCCCCAGACAAATTCCCGAGGCTTTTGGCCAATTCTCGGGAGTTGGCGCTTCAAATGAAGCGTCGCCTGATGCCGACAGAATCCCACTTACGCCTTAGGGCGGATCAATATTCGCGGGCTATCCTCGCGGCGCTCAAAACGGCAAGCCACTGAGCTGCGGGCGGGTTGATTGAACTTCGATTATCCATATTGGTCGCCAATTAAGCATTGCTTAATTTAAAAAACCAGCGAATCTCGCAAAAAACTCGTCCGCTATGGGAATATTTTCGCTTGCTTAATGTATCGCCCTTGCCCATATCCACGGTGTTCACTCCCGATTAGCCAAGGAGGGCTTGCGGAGGTGGCGACGCAAAATTTGAGCGTTGTCGCGCCCGGCCTTTGCCTGCTTGGAGACTGACGCGGCCATGCCCTAATGGGAGCCGTGAAGTCGATGTGGGAAGAACGTAAGGTTTTCAATCTGTTTTCGATCTGGCTGCAGTTGAGCGGCTACTTTGACACGTCTGCCTTGTTGGCTGACGCGTCGAATGCGCGGGTCTTCTCGCCTCCCTCGGCTAGTCGCTTCGCTCTGCGCCACGCCCCTTTGGGGTTCGGCAAGTCCGAGGCCTTTGCGAACACCGCATCCCTATTCGTCTTTATCTTCGGAGGCGGCCATGACTGACGACGATCCGCCGAAAGAAACCTTTCTACCGACTCCGGACGCGCCTGTTACTCTAGCCCATAGCTTGGTCAATGCCGACCAGCGTGGAATTCACTCGCATGGCACAGCTCACCTTCCGGACTATGTGCGCAAGTTGCTCCGCGGGGGTGTGGACCCGAAGGGCGAACCCCGCCTGACCCTGGATGCAGGCGCGGCCCTCAAAATCGATTGTGGAAATGCGATGGGCCAGATCGGCATGGCATTCGCCATGGAGTTGATCGTAGCGCGCGCCGCGACGACGGGGGTCGCCTTTGCGGCGGTTGGCGGCAGCAACCACTGCGGCGCTCTGTACTATTTCGCTAGGATGGCGCTGAAGCATCACATGATCGGCCTTTGCTCCACCAATTCTATTCCGACAATGGCGCCCGTCGGTGGTCTCGACAAGGTCGTAGGCCTTAGCCCGTTGTGCATCGCTATCCCCGGCAGCAAAGACAATTTCGTTCTTGATACGTCATTTGGCGAAACGGCGCGCGGGAGGATTGCCGTTTACGCGCAGAAGGGTCAGCCGTTGCCGGATGGCTGGGCATGCGATGCGGAGGGCCGTCCGACAACCGATGCAAAGACTGCGCTAAGGGGCCTTATTTGTCCGATCGGTGGGCACAAGGGCGTGGGGCTCGGCATGGCGATGGGAATGGTATCTAGCCTTTTGTCTGGATCCTCCTATGGGACCGAGCTGGGGGACCTTACTAACGGCGCAAGGCCTGGGCGCGACGGGCATTTCTGTATGGCGATCGACATCTCAAAATTCGAGCCCGTTGATGAAGTTCGCTCGCGAGTCGATTCGATACTTGCGGAAGTGCGCGGCGGTCGACGAGCCGGAGGCGTCGATCGTCTTTACACGCCGGGCGAGACGAGCGAGGCGCTCGAATGCGAATATGCCCGGGACGGCATCCCTCTTAATGACGAGACCATCCAGAACATTCTCCAGAGCGCCAAGGACGTGGGCGCAGATGCTACCGTTCTTGCCCAACTCGCTCGAAGGTCTGATTGACGGCCCAAGCCACGCGCACCGAGTGACTCGACTAGGGAGGGATTTGAATGACCGTACGGCTTACATACGGACCGAGTCAGCGTTACCGATATCGCTATGACGACATCACGGCCCGCGGCGAAATCGAGGGCGTCGCTTTCCCCATCGTTGCGGCCTCCTGGACTCTCAACGGTGGGCCGGGACATGTCCTTTATGTCGAGCAGACACCGGACACGGGCACGGATTGGATTCGCGGATACAAGGCGACTCCAGCGGAATTGCGCTGTCGCGAGCAAGGAGAGTTCTGCGTCGAGATCGCGAGGACAGACCCTGATTTGCGGTCGGGAGACAACGAGGCCACGCTCACGTTCAAGGATATCGCCGGCCGCGAGGAGACCGGTTGTCTGCGCTTTAATTGGAATCCACAGCCCCTTCCGCTGCCGCTCGATCTGCGCGACCTGACCCGTTTTTCGCATGTGCAGGACGTGGGCCAATCGGTCAATGGCGCCTTCGATCTTGACCGTGACCTCAACGTCATCCGTTCTCGCTCGCCAGTTGCACCCGACGCCCTGCTCGTAATTGGATCGCCACATCGCAGCCAGGAAGCAACCTACGCGATACGCTTCCTAGAGCCGGCTGGAGCAAAGTGGCTCGGATGCAGCGATTTCTTTGCCGGCCTCGTCGATGGTGTTCCTGCTCGGGGGATCAAGGTCGGCTGGTGCTCGGCGGGCATGGCCGCGCTTAGCCCGAACGACGGAGCTCGATCCTTCCTCGCCTGGGGCGACCATTCCAGCGATCCGCGGGAATGGGCGATCGCCACGCACCCCGCGAGTAAGGTCGATATCAGCAAGAATGTTCTCTACCGCCTGCGCCATCAGATCGCGCTAGTGAATCAATGTCATCGCGTCAGATGGCGTCTGTGGCGCGCTGACGAGTCGGAGCCTCATACCTGGCTCTGTGAAGAAGAAAGTTCTCAGCTGCCGACCGGCTTACCTCGGCATGATGCCGCCTCGTTCGCGTTATTCCAGCACCTAGGGCAGAGTATTGAATGGTCCGACATCCTCATCGAGCCATACGAGCCGGCTTCTGGCGACGAGCCATGTCGTGATCTCCATAAAGGCCGTGCGCCTTTTCTTAAACGCAATCGGCCGGGAGCATTCTAAATCTGGGACGCCTCGGTTTCGGCGGCCGGGATTTGCTCAGGGCCGGTGATTTCGAGCGGGGTGTCTCCGACTTTCGACAATGGTCGAGGGACTAGCCAAAGGCGTTCCAGCGAGCGTTTCACAGGATCACCACTTGTCCCTGTCGGAAATCAAATCCGAACGTACTGATGGTGTAGTCCGCCAAGAATTGACGTCGGCAGAATGCGACCGACAGCTTGGACGGGCACCGTCAACTTAACGGGCGCAGCGGCGCGGTGAAGTGGATTTGGGAATCAAGCAGCGTCATGCGGCGAGCCGTGCGGCGGTGATCTCTTTCCAGGTCGAGAAGGCCTGAGCGCGAGCGGC
>Ga0182024_10003135_pt1 | contig 39840 bp, 30 predicted proteins | sample P32metaG_FD_120480 | JGI IMG/M metagenome (GOLD analysis project Ga0182024, IMG submission 120480) | Permafrost microbial communities from Stordalen Mire, Sweden - P3-2 metaG (Illumina Assembly) | ecosystem: Environmental > Terrestrial > Soil > Wetlands > Permafrost | place: Sweden: Stordalen...
GCTGACTCCGGCCACGATGGACATCCCCAGGGTGTGGACTATGAGAATCGTCGGGAATGCCCAAATGGTTGGGGCGTCTTTCACCCATTGGCTGAAAGCCATGTTTTCGAGGAAAACAAGAAACTCGTGCATGTGTTATTCCTTGCGGTCGTTATTCCTTACGTTCCTGGCGCGCCGTACTTCTATCCAGCGCATAGCCCACGATCCCGACCAGGACCGTTACGACGATCACCCAGAGAATGGTCCCGACAACCAATCGCATGGATTCCTCCTCCCGATTCACACCCAGCTAGAATGAGTTGCCTAGAAATGGCAGCATGCTTCCGCAGTACATAACAGCGACCCACAGGACCATAGCGGACGCCGCAAAGACCTTGGCCGTAAGCGGCGCGTCTTCCCCAGGTCCCAGGGACCACGGTTCATCGAAAAGCGTAAAGTACAATGCGTTCGCCCCGGCCAGCATCACCAGTCCCACTTTCCAATAGAAGGCAACATTGTGGATGTACTGGCCGGGTATTCCCACGAAGAACAACATACCGGTGACGACGTTCAGGCCGAATCCCAACGCGGCCCAAGGCAACAGACGGTGCAGTGAAGCAAAGGACACGCCCCTCATCACTCCGAGCACCCGCAGATCCACCAGAAACACCACGCCACACAAAAGGCTCAGGCCGACGAAATGCAGGGTTTCGCAAGTAGGCCACATCCACGGGGTCTCGGTAACGAACGAGCCGACGGTCCGCGCCAGAGCGCCTTCCGGTGTGACTGTTCCCTGGCCGGCCCGGATTTCCGCGTGGCGAATTTCGCCTCCGAGATTGGACGCGCGAGCCATCAAGCCGAAGGACACCAGAGTCAGGACCAGGATCACTGCCAGATTCCAGGCCGGTATGCGTGCGAGGCGGCGGAATTGCCATAATCCCAGCCAGGCAAACGCTCCGGTGAACAGCATGAATCCAATGGCCGCCAATGCCGCTCCTTCATGGGCTTCTATCATGGATTTTGATACGCCCGGCAAGGACTTGACGGCTTCCTGAGCGCCATTGCCGCTCATATAGGTGGGGATCGCGATGAGAGCGATTCCCAGCAGGACAACCAGGCTGGCACGCTTCAGATCGTCGCTCTTCGCGATGAGGGAAAGCACAAACAAACCGCCGCCAATGATATAGCCAATGGTCGGAAAATGGTTCAGCAAGAGATGGATGTGTGTCAAGTCCATGGTGATTATGAAGCCCGATGCGGCTCAACCTCCTGTTTAAACGTCCGCGCGGAGGATGAACGCCGCGACGCCGCTCGATTACTATAACACCTGGGCCCTTTGAAGAACACGCGTAAGGCGACGATAGATAGTTAATGAATGCCGTCCGTCCCCGACATCGCGCGTAACAAGCAGGTGGCGGCAGAGAATGCCATAGCGGTATTCGCCCAGCATCTAAACACCGCCTCGTCGGACAAGCAGTTAAGAAACGCGATCAGGTCGGTACGATCTTGCTCCGAAGATTAACATGCAACGGGTCGAATGGTTTTGATTTCCTTATCACCGGCGTTGAATTTCCCACCCGTGAATTTTGCGCGGGATCGCAATATAATCAGGATGCCATGAAAAAGACAAGCAATCTCACGTTGGCCGCTTTTGGAGTGTTGTTTTCTGCATTCCCACTGTTCGCTCATCACGCCTTCGCCGCCGAATTCGACGTCAACAAACCGGTCAAGTTGCAAGGCGCCGTTGTGAAGATTGAGATGGTGAATCCGCACGCCTGGTTTCACGTCGCGGTGAAGGAACCGGATGGGACCACGACGGAATGGCTGATCGAAGGCGGCTCGCCGAACGCGCTAATCCGTCACGGCTTTACCAAGAGCTCCATTCCCATTGGAACGGAGGTCATTTTTGAAGGCTACCAGGCCAAAGATGGATCGCATCGCGCAAACGGCCGCGACATCACATTCCCGGGCGGGAAGAAGATTTTCTTGGGCTCGTCCGGACCAGAAGGCCCGCCGTCCGACGCGAAGTAGACAGAGGCGAAGTAACCAAGGAGCGATCCCATGCGCACAATTGATTCCACCACAACCCGCATTCCGATCGGCGGCGCTCTCGCGCTGTTGGCGTTGGGCTCCGCCCTGAACGCGCAGTTGCCACCTGTGAAGCCAGGCCCGACGCCGAACGAGGCGAATTTCTTCATCGCCACCCCGCCCGGCTGGGTGCAGCCGAAGACGCCCTGGGGCGATCCGGATCTGCAAGGAATCTGGCCGATTTCTTATGTCGGCACCGTGTCCCTGCAGCGATGCGTCCCGTCTTTCGGCCAGCGAGCGCCGAACGCCCCGCCCTGCGATCCGCACAAGGCGTTCCTGACAGAGGAGGAATTTAAGGCGATCCAGGATAGGGTAGCCAAGCAGCCTGACCGCTACAAGGAAGACGTCAAGAACGGCGAAGCCGGCCGAGCGTTCCTCGCCGGCGTCATGGACGTCTTTACCCCTCAGCGTCAGACGTCGTTAATCATGGATCCGCCCGACGGCAAGCTTCCGGAAATGACCCCGGAAGGCAAGCGGCTCTCGAGCCTCATGAAGAGTAGTTGGCCCCTTCCAGGTGAGAAGTCGACCTTCGATTCCTATACCGACTTCGATAGTTGGGATCGCTGTATCACGCGCGGGCTCCCGGCATCGATGTTCCCTTTCCGCTATAACAACGGGCTGCAGATCATCCAGGCGCCGGGTTATGTGGTCCTCCGAATGGAGATGATCCACGAGGCTCGCGTCGTCCAGCTCAACGGACCGCCTGTATCTCCGGCCATCAAGGAATGGCTGGGTGTTTCCAATGGACACTGGGATGGAAATACTCTCGTCGTCGAAACGACCAACTTCAAGCCGGGCGCCTCAGCCACCAACACCGGCGTAGGCGGCTCGCCGGCGGGGAACCGTTTTCCCATCAGCGAGCAGATGAAAATGACGGAGCGGTTCACGCGCCTGAACGAAGATTTTCTGATTTACAGCATCACGGTGGACGATCCGGTGGTGCTCACGCATTCCTGGACCGCGCGGTTTCCGTTGAAGCTCGATAACAGTTTTCAGATTCTGGAGTACGCATGCACCGAGGATAACAACATGATTCCTCATTGGATCAGCGTTTCGCGCGCTGAGCGTGCCCAGGACGCCGCCAAGGCGGCAGCCGCGCAACACGACAAGGAACAGCATTGATGATTATCCGGATCGCGGCCGCCATCTCGCTGACGCTAGCCGCCGTTTCCCCGTTGAGAACGCTGGCCGCAATCCCGGATCCTGTCAAGACCAGCGCCGGCAAAATATCCGGCGTCACGCTCGCTTCCGGCGTCCGCGCTTTTAAAGGCATTCCGTTTGCCGCGCCACCGGTGGGAGCGCTGCGCTGGAAAGAGCCGCAGCCACCCGCGCCGTGGAAAGGCGTTCTCAAAGCCGACAAGTTCGGCAACGTCTGCGTGCAGCCCTCGCAGCCCAAACGCGTCCCCAACAATGTAGCTGTGGATCTACCGGATTCACCGAAGATGAGTGAGGACTGCCTCTATCTGAACGTCTGGACGTCGGCAAACCGTGCGAACGTGAAGCTGCCGGTGATGTTGTGGATCTACGGCGGAGCATACACAGAGGGGGCCGGATCCAGCCCGCACAACGATGGAGAAGCGCTCGCGCGCAAAGGCGCGGTGCTGGTCACGTTCAATTACCGGCTCGGACCTTTCGGATTTTTCTCACATCCCGAGTTGACGAAGGAGTCGGGCAAGAATTCATCCGGAAACCAGGCGCTGATGGACGCCATCGCCGCGCTCCAGTGGGTGCGGCGCAACATCGGCGCATTCGGAGGCGACCCAAACAACGTCACGATTTTCGGCCAGTCCGCCGGCGCCGCGATGATCGGCGGGTTGGTTGGCTCTCCGGTCGCCAAAGGCCTTTTCCATCGGGCCATTGCGGAGAGCGGGCAGTGGATGGGGCTCGGGATGGCGCCGATGATTCCACTCTCGCGGGCCGAGCACCCTCAGCGATTCCGTGGCGGCCCGCCGGGGGCGCAACAGGCCAAGGCTGAAGAGCCGCCCACGAACTTTCCGCCCCTGGCCGAACTGCGCAGCCGGTCCACCGAGGAAGTCGTGAAGACGCTACGCGGCTCAGGCATGATCATCGACGGCTGGATCGTCCCGGAAGATCTGTCGATCACGTACGCTCAAGGCAAGCAGAATCCGGTGGATGTGATCGTCGGCTCCAATAAGGACGAGCATTTGGCCATGGGCGGGAGGGTCGCGTTCCGGGACACTCTCATGTGGTCTATGCGGCTGTTCGCCGAGCGCCAGACAGCGATCGGGCAACATGCTTATTGGTACTTCTTCACGCACGAGCCGCCCGTCGAGCCTGGTGGCCGCGATTTGAAAGCGACACATGCCGCCGAGATACCCTATGTGTTCGATAATCTCAGCGCGCCCCGTTCTATCCCGGATACCAGTTCGCCCCGGCTGGCTGCGGCGTCAGAGAAGGACCGCGCCCTCGCCGACATGGTGTCGTCCTATTGGGTGAATTTTGCGAAGACAGGCGACCCGAACGGCAAGGCTCTGCCCGAATGGGCGATCTTCAAAGGCCCGGACATGCCGCCGCATATCCTCGGCGAGATCGACGACTATCCCGGGGCCGATGTCTTGAGCATGTATGACGAGCAGTACAAGACAATCCTGACCACGCTGACTTCAACATCAGCGCAGAAGTAGGGATTACTTCGGATACGGGATCTTCACCAGGCGATCGCCCTGGAACGCACCCAGATAGATAGAATCGCCAACCTCCAAAGCCACCGAAACACCGCTAATCAGCGGATCGTGGGTGGCGGAATCGAAGATGGGGCGGGCCAGCATTTTCGTTGGGTCGATCTCGGTAACTCCGAAGCCTTGAATACAAGGTCTGCCGCTGCCTTCCGGACAGTCGCCGCGCGCGCCCTTCACGCCCGCCGCCAACAGGCGGCCTTCTTTCGTCCAGGTCAGGTTATCGGGTAGGAAGTCGACCTTCACTGAGCCGATTACTTTCTCATTCTTCAGGTCGTACTTATATACCTGGCGAGCGGCGAACTCGTTCACGTACATGAAGCGGCCATCGGCGCTCACCACCACTCCGTTCGGATAGCGGATCCGCGTGTTCATGATTTCGGACTCGCCCTTGCCGGGCGTCCAGCGCGCCACGTAGCCCGTGACCGCGCCGCCGAACGGCCCTCCTGCGCCTCCCGAGGACAGCCCGGTCGGATACGTGCCGACAAAGCCACCATCGGGAAGGATGGCAACGTCGTTATAGTCATGGGCGGCAACTTCGCAGCCGCGCCACACCAGCGCCCAACTGCCAGCCGCCGGTTTCAATTCAAACATCTCGATGGACTGCCGGCCGCCATGGTTGACCACGTAAAGCGCCCAAGCTCCGTTGCGCCGTTTCGCAAGGGACTCGCCATGCGAAACCAGCGCGTCGCCAATGGGGCCGGGACAGGCGGGATCGCCCCAGGATTTGGCCGGTTCATCGGTTACAGCCATTTTGGTGAACGTCTTCTTCGCGAGATCGTAGAGCGCCATGCCGGCGCAGGCGGAACCGGTGCGGCCCATATTGACAAACTGAGTCGCGATTAAGTATCTGCCATCCGGCGTGAGTTCAAGGTCTTCCGGCGATCGTGTTCCGCAAAGAACTTCGATGTCGCCATGGACGCCGCACGCCATCAGCGGCGGTGCAACAGGCTGAGCCCCGGGCTGCTGGGCGCCAGCCGCGCTCACAAGCGTGAGCACAATCAAAAGGTAGAAGGATGTTCTGAATGGCATGGATCTCTCATACGGGCGATTCTATCGCAAACATGGCTGCGACAGACTACGGTACAATCCCCTTCGGGAAATTCAAGCTCGGGATACCAATTATTTTGATGAATATCATCATTAAATTGTGCAAGCGCTCTGTTTCTGATTTCGGTTCTGCCTGCCACGGCGCAAGATCCACCGCAGAAGCAACGGCTGGGGACCGAGTTCGGCATCTCGGCATTTGAGCGCGAGTGCCCAAAGCCTCGGTGGACATCTGAAAACCGGCCATACGCGGACACTTCAAAACCGGCCAACGGAGCCGAATCAGAACAAAGGTATTTATACCGCGCAAAAGGCCTTTTGGGAAAACATTTTTTCGCGGATCGGCACCGCTCCAGGAGGCAGGTTTTGGGCGCTTGCCATCCCGGCGAGAATTAAGCCGGCGACTGCAAACGCGGCAGGCTTCATTGGCTTGTCTCCTGGACTTTATGGTGCGTCCAAATATGCGGCTTACTCCAAGGGCCGGAGCTCCCGGTTGCCTTCCTGGGGCGCTATGTGGCGATCACCCATTCCCTCAGTTGGCTGGAATTTGCCCGCCGCCGATGCGGATGCCGATTTGGGGCGCAAAGCGAAGCATTTACTTCCCGACTAAGTGCTCCACATCCCGATTATTTTCCTGGCAGATATATTCCATCAGTTCGCCCTTCAGCATCACTGGATGGGTTGTGAATGACCAGGGCTTAGTGTATGCCTTAGGATCGTCGATGGTATTTTCAGTCTCCAAATGCCCGAAGTCAGGCCGGCGGATTCGCTCGATGACGTGCAGAGATTCGGTAGTAGGCAAGCCTTCCTCGTCGAGCCAGGCTTTGCCGTTAAACCCAATGGTGTCGATGACAAAAGTATCGCCTTCCCAATGACCAATCGATTCTCCCAGCCAGGAGGGATTCGGGTCTTCGGAATGAGCGCGTCCATCGGTGAAGATCTGCCGCCACACATGGGCGCCTCCTTCATAAACGATGATGGTGAGACCTGGTGTCTGGACGATCCGGAACGGATAAGGCGTCGTCGTCATGCGCGGCACACCCGGAGGCAGACAGCGCGCTTCCGGATCGTCTCGCGAGATATTGTCCTTGTGTTGCTGATATACTTTTTCGGCCCAGGGTTGAAAAGGCACCTGGACTCCAGTAGCCACCAAGTTGACGTTTTGACGGATAGCATTCGGCGCCCAAGCGCCGGAAAGGTCCGGTTTGCCGTCCGCCGTGCGGGGTGTTGGGCCGGATGGCGGCCATGCGGGCTTTGCCGCTCCCGGCTTCGATTCAGTTGCCGCGGACGGATAAGCTTGCGAACCGGCGGGAGCCGTCAGAGCGTTCGGGTTAGGCGTCTGGGCCCAGATCGAAACACAGACGGAGAGCGCGATGAGCGGGGCGATAGCCCCAGCAGTCTTCCCATTGAGATAATGCATGCATTTCACAAAAGCGGTTTCAGTATATATTTCTATCGGAATGCTTGTCAATCTCGGAATGTTCCGATGATGCGCCCCATTCTGCATGCAACCGGGAAACTGAATGCATGCATCGCAATGAACGAATATACTTGGTGGAGGGAGCGGAATGGAACGGATGAAGCAGAACGCGAAAAAGCCCGGAAGTGAGGCGAAAGCATCGTCGCAAACGGCGCGAGCCGTCCTCTCACTGCGCGAAATGTTGGTACAGGGCCGCTTCCTGCCTGGCGAGCGAATTCGAGAAGTGCCGCTAGCCGCCGAGCTCAAGGTTTCCCGTATTCCTCTCCACCTCGCCCTGGAGCGGTTGGCCCACGAGGGCTTTCTCGAGATTCGCCCCTCCCGCGGATTTGTGGTTCAACGATTTTCGACCGAGGACATTTATGACGCCATCGAACTCCGTGGCTTGCTGGAAGGCGCCGCCGCGAGACTTGCGGCCGAGCGATATAAACATCCCAGTGAGCTGAGCGCCCTCCAGTCGACCAGCTACGAAATCCTGAGTCTAGTGCGGCGCACCAAGAAACTGACGATGGAGACGTTCAATCTCTACATCGATCTCAACGCGCGCTTTCACTCCGGCTTACTCGATTTGGCTCACAGCCGCATGTTGCGGCGCGCGATCCAGCAGGCATGCTCGCTCCCGTTCGCCTCTCCCAGCGCGTTCTTGAAGCGGCAATACGTTTCCAGCGATCTGTGGGAGCTTTTCTTGATTTCAGCGGACCAACATTGCGGGATTGTAGACGCCATCGTAAATCGTGACGCGATGCGCGCCGAAATCCTCACGCGAGAGCATGCACGCGTGGCGCGGCGGAATCTGGAGGACGCCCTCCGGAACTCGGAGCTTCCTCCCGACATGGCCGGCGCTAAGCTGATCGAGTTGTCATCGTCGATTCGCCCTTCCACCGGGCGTTGAGGGTTCGGCCCGCCGCGTTTCTTATCAGCAACGCTGATTCGCAGTATCAGCGCTAACCTCTCGACTATCGCAGTTGCCAAAGATATACTCGCCCGGTATGCATGCAATCGGCCGCGTGGTTGGGGTCGCGGTCCGGTCTTGCACCAAGTAACGCTTGAACAGCCGGAGGTTAGCCGAGTATGCTGACGCAGTTGTACTTCCGCGCGCGAGTTCTTCTCGTGCTCGCTCTTTTCGCGATTATCGGGGTAGCCGCTCTTTGGGGACAAGCGGTAAACGGCACGATATCGGGCGCGGTGACCGATCCTTCCGGCGCCGCCATTGCCGGGGCAATGGTTGAGGTCAAAAACACCGGAACGCAAGTGGTTCGTACCGTCACAACCAACGCGCAGGGACGCTATAGCGTCCCAGAGCTATTCGTGGGTAACTATGATGTCCGCGTCTCAATGGCGGGATTCCAGAACAGCATCCAGACCGGCGTTCCGGTGGTCGTCGGCGGCGAACGCGTGGTCGATGTGAGCATGAAGATCGGGCAGGCGCAAGAGACGGTGACCGTGGAGGCGCAAGCCTCTCAGGTGGATACGTCCTCGTCGGCGGTGTCGACTTTGGTTGAAACCAAACAAGTCGAGGATCTTCCGTTGAACGGGCGCAATTACACACAGCTCATCACGCTCGCGCCCGGAGTCCAGGCGATGAAACCTTCGGCTCCCGGCTTTTATGGAACGGGCGAAGACTATTCCGTTTCAGGCGCGCGTCCCGAAGGACAAGCCTTTCTGATGGATAACTCCAACGTCCAGGATTTCTGGAATCACGGTCCCGGATCGGCGGTGCTTGGAACCACTCTCGGTGTCGACGCGATCGCCGAATTCTCGATTCAGACGAACACGTACAGCGCCCAGTTTGGAGGATCGGGATCGGCGATCAACGCAGTGACGAAGTCCGGCACTAACGACTTTCACGGTACGTTATTTGAATATCTTCGCAACAGCGACCTGGACGCTCGATCATTCTACGATCCGTCGCAGATCCCAGCCTTCCACCGCAATCAGTTCGGCGGCAGTATCGGCGGGCCCATTGTAAAAAACAAGCTGTTTTTCTTTTTCAACTATGAAGGGTTGCGCAACGATCAAGGCCTGACGGAAGTGGCGTTCGTTCCTACTGCCGCGGCTCGCGTCACAACCAACCCCCTCGTTTCGCAAATATTGAGCTATTATCCACTGCCGACCGTCAACATCGGCGGTGGCATCGGTGAGGCGTTTGAAGGTGGAACCCAAATCGGCAACGAGAATTACCTCATCGGACGCGTGGACTACAATATTTCCGCCAGCGATTCCATCTTCACCCGCTACGTGAGCGATCGCGCCTATTTCCACGATCCGTTCAGCGGAAGTCCGATCCCGCTGTGGCCGGAAACGCACCATACGGCCAATCAGTACGCGACGGTAGAGGAACGGCATCTCATTTCCCCGGAACTCTTCAATCTGGCGCGCGTGAGCTTCGTTCGGACGCGGGAAGGATCGGACCTCACTAATAACGAGCCCGGGCTTTATTTTTATCCGAGCCAGTTGAAGAACGGCACGCTTGCAATTACGGGATTGAGCCCGCTTGGCTCCAGCATCTTCCTGCCTTTCTATTTCGTTCAGAACAAGTTCGGCGAAGGCGACGACTTATATTGGACGGTAGGAAGGCATAGCCTCCGATTCGGCGTGGATGTGGAACGCGTCGACTCGAATCTGAATGCGCCCGGATGGCTGGGCGGAGAATACAGCTTCTCGTCTCTTGGCCAGTTCTTAACGGCGCAACCGACGTTCTTCCTGGGCCCGCTACCCAATATGCTGGATGGCGACCGCGACTTCCGCGAAATCGACGTGAACAGTTATGTTCAGGACGATTGGAAGGTGAGCTCGAAGTTCACGATCAATATGGGCTTGCGCTATGAATTCGTGACGAACCCCGTGACGGCGCTGCACCCTCTTTATGCGGTGACGGACTTTGCGACGTCCACCAATTGGACGCATGTGCCCAACGTGTTCCGTAATAATCCGTCGCTGAAGAACTTCGATCCGCGAATCGGATTCGCTTATTCCCCCTTCAGCGACAATAAGACATCCATCCGAGGCGGTTTCGGGATCTTCCACGATCCCATTGCGCCCAGAACGTACGCCTCGGCCTATTACTTCGATCCTCCGTTTTCCTCGGACGTGGTATTGTTCCCGTCGTTCCCGTATCCTAGCTTCGGGTCCGCGCCAGCGCCTTCTCAAAGCAACGGCGTCGACTACAACACAGATGTCACGCCCTACATCATGCAGTACAATTTCAATATCCAGCGCGAGATCGCTCCTGCCACCATTCTTCAGGTGGGTTATGTAGGCTCGAAAGGAGTGCACCTGTTCTATCAGGCCGACCGGAATCCGCCCGTTCCCTTTACTGGGGCGGATGGTCATCAGGTGTTCGGAACGCTCGGTCCATTCGGTATTTCCCCGAACCCGCGCGAGAATCCGGCGATTGGTTACTTCAACAGCGCCGAGGATGGCGCCAACTCCGTGTACAACTCGCTTCAAGCAACCGTGAATCGCCGCTTTCAGCATAATGTGCAGGGGCAGATGTCTTACACCTGGTCGCATTGCATCGATGACAGTTCGAGCACCTACGGCCTGGAAGAAGGCGGGTTCCCGATTCAGAATCCGTACAACATGGCGGCGGATCGCGGGAGCTGCGCATTTGACCGGCGACACTCTCTCATCGTGAGCGCTCTGTGGCAGCTTCCCTTCCATGGAGCTTTCCGTGGGCATCAACTGATTGAGGGCTGGCAATTAGCGGGAATCGCAACCGTCCATTCCGGCATTCCCTTGAACATCGGCGACGGTTTCGATCAGGCGGGAACGGGCAACATCTTTGCTTACGACCGGCCGAATCTGAATCCCGGGTTCAACGCCGGCAACATCACAACCGGAACGCTGAATCAGTGGTTCAATCCGAACGCGTTTTCGCTGCCGCCGGTGGGAGAATTTGGAAATCTTGGCAGAGATGTGTTGACCGGGCCGTTCTTCTGGAACATCGACTTTTCGGCGATCAAAGACACCAAGCTTTCGGAGCGCTTCACGCTGCAGTTCCGCGCCGAATTCTTCAACATCTTCAACCACCCGGATTTGGGTTTGCCCGATGCGCAGATTTTCTCGCAATTGCCTGGCGGCACTGGAGCGATCAATCCCGCGGCCGGACAGATCACGACGCTTGCCTCGAACATGCGCCAGATCCAGTTTGCGCTGAAGCTGATTTTCTGATTCCCAGAGCGAACGCGCCAGGATACGCTCACCCGCATTGCTGAAGCGAATCGGTCTTTGAGGCCGCCAGGCAGGTGTCTCTTAAGACAATGTATTCCTCGAAGCATGGCCCACACTGCATGGCGTGCTTCCAGCGTTGGTCTCTTTGAAGGTCTTCGCGCAGCACCAGGCGCTCTGCAAGGTCTCGCATCGCCTCCGCACCAGGGCAATCTCTTCGTCCTGGATTGGGGTATTCGGCGCAGACGGCTCGCCGGAATTCACGTTGGAGCTGGTTCCAGCGTTGCTCGGATATTCTCGACATCCTTTTCCGCCGCCTCGCTACGTCTTCGACGGTCTCCGGCTGAGGGTTTCGGTCCTGCATGTCGCCTACCGAAGTTCCAAGTCAACCGCCAGCGATGCAAAGCCCTTGCACTCTCGGTTCTGCTTCTTTGGAGATTTCGACTAAACCTTCTGAGCGGATCGCCAACCCTCGGCGTAGGTGGTGCGAACCACTTCCGAGTAAGGAGCCGGACTGACAACCGCCCGGATTTTCGTTTGTTTGTGGCGTTCCACCGTGGTCTTCTCGGATCCCCCACCTTCTTCGCCCCAGACCAGCGTGACCTCGTGCCCGATCTCGATATCGGGGTCGACAATGCCGAGCGACAACATGGTCCGCTCATTGAAACTGTATCCGCTGAACATCGACAGGCCGACGATCTTTCCTCCGTGCATCACTTTGTCATAGGTCGCCGACGTATAATTCGGGTTCGGCAAATCGATATATTTGCAGTTATCGCGGCCCAGCATGGCAGCTAGCGCGTTGCCGAGATCGGCCTCATTCCAAGCGAACGTAACCTTCCCGCGGTGCGGTTTGCCGGCCATCTTCTTCAGAGCGTCGCTCCCGATGAAGTCGTGGTCGAATTTCACAAATGGCCCGTAGCCCAGTTCGTACGGCGTCACGTAATAGTCTTCAATGTTGTTGGAATAGAAACTTCCCCCCAGGGAACCGCCCTTGCCTTCATAGCTTGCGGCAGGCAGCCACTGCCTGTAAGGCTTCATCTTCTCGCCGGTGTACACAGCCGGAAGAGGCGACGGAATCCATCCGGATTCGAGCGCATTGGTTGAGTAGGCTCGCGATCCAACCTGCGCCAGGCCAAAGTCTTTGCCGGCCTCTAGAATCGCGGCTCGAATTTCGTCGCCTTCCGCATACGGTCCCCAGATCTCCAATCCGGGCGCGCCCGCCATGCCGTGCCGCAGCGCCGCCACCTTGCGGCCCGCAACGTTGATGACTCCCACGTTGAAGAACTTGATGTCCGGAGCCGGTCCGCCGTTTAATTTGCCGATCACCTCCTGCGCTTTCGGCCCTTGAATCTGATAGCGGTAATGCTTCCGAATCACAGGTTTCCCGCCGGGGCGCGAGGGCGATCGATCGTCTTTCTCCGTCGTGACATCGTACCCGCCGGTTTCGGCGTGAAATTGAATCCAATTCGCGGTTGGAGCGCGCCCGACAAAAGTGAACTTGTTCTCGCTGAGGCGAAACAGGATGCCGTCGCCAATCACGTAGCCGTCGTAGCTGCACGGAACGAACTGCTTGGCTCGGCTGGTGGGGAAGCTGGCAAAGCTGTTGATCGCGAGATGAGAGAGCAGCTTGAGCGCATCGGGCCCCTCCACATATTGTTCCACCATATGGTGAGACTGATCGAAAAGAACGCAGGTCTCCCGCCAGGCTCGCTGCTCATCGCGCCAGTTGGTGAACTCCGGGGGAACCACCGGATAGATATAGGCTCCGATTTTCGAATTGCGGAGCATACCCGCCGCATTCCCCGCAGACTGCAGCAGGCCCTCTAAAGATTCGTTACCCACTCTAATTTCTCCCGTTAAAATTCCGATAGCCGAACATTGATTCATGAATGACCTAACCGGGAAGTCGCTCAGCGGTAGGCGGGGGTCTGCGGCAGACTCCCCAGCCGGTCGGCGCGAAAGGGCGGCTTGCTCCTCCGCATTTTTCATTCTGCATGCCGGCGCTCAACTCCATTCCTGAACTGCAAGAATACTCCTTACGGGGAGTTAAGTCGATAATGTCCGGTTGACTTAACATATCATTCCTAATGATTTGAACGTTACTCGCGCGAAGAGGCGCCAAGGTCTGTTTCGCCGGACGACAGGCCTTTTTCCCGGAACAGCTCTGCAATGACGGAGCGGAGCCACTTGCTGGCCGGGTCGTGCGTATATCGCTCGTGCCAATGTTGCATCACATAGTAAGGCGGGAGAGCGAACGGAAGCGGCAAAAGCTTAATGCGCCCGGCGCTGGCGATCAGTCTGCCGAGTTGTTCGGGAACAATGGCCAAGCAATCGGCGCCGGTGATCATGCTTGATATTCCGAAGCACCCTGGCAGGCGCAAGCGCACCTTGCGGTGGATTCGATTGGCCTCCAGCGCCTTCTCGACGACTTCGATCCCGCTGCCTGGCATTGTCAGCACCACGTGGTGTTCGCTTTCGAATTGCTCCAAACTCACCGTGTGCTCGATTCGTGAATGATTGGCGCGCACGGCACAAACGAACCGGTCCTTAAATAGCCTCTGCTGGCAGAACCCGGAGCCCGTAGAGGGCATGTATCCTACGGCTAGATCGAGGCGTCCGGCGTGCAAAAGCCGAGGAGTCTCTTCCGATATGTCCTGTAGTTCGACACTGACGCCCCGAGCTGTCGCGTGCAAGCGCTTCATGAGCGACGGCAGTATAGTGACTCTGGTGATGTCGGTAGCCCCGAGGCGGAACGAGCGATCCGACGTACCTGGATTAAAGGCGATGCGGTGCACCAGCGCCGTCTCCAGCAAGCCCTCCGCCTTTTCCAACAGCTCGATCAGCTCGCTCATCTGTGGAGTCGGCTCCATGCCGTCAGGGGTCCTCACGAAAAGCGGATCCTTGAAGTGCTTCCGCAATCTTGCAAGACTCATGCTGACGGCCGACTGGCTGAGTTCCAGGTTTTCGGCTGCCTGCGAGACGCTGCGTGTCTTATTGAGCTCGTTAACTATCGTTAGGAGTCGAAGATCGATATTCGTCATGTTCCGCCGCTTCATGGTGGCCAATCACGATGCATGCATTTACCAACGGCTTTGCATGCACGGGAACAGTCTATCTTCAGAGAGCCCGTGGTGTCAAATAGCGACCAGTATTGATGCTCATGCCACAACGAAGCTTCTCCAGAGTGGGCCGGGTCGCCGGAGACCACGCCAGATCGGATCAGAGTGCATGCATTGTATTAATGCCGGTGTGATCGGGCGTATCAAGAACCATGATCGTGTTATTGAGTTCACGAACACCACCAGCGTTTACGGGGCCGATCCAAGTCGTAGTGACAGTACTTACCGGGGGCTGATTCCCTTACAAACATCCGTGATGCAGATGGAAGCGTTCGTAGGCGGGGGAACGGGAATACCGCGTTCTTCCATGAGTTTCTTCAAGAGCGCTTCGGTGTCCGGATGAGCGATGGCCGACTGAACACCAACTCGAACTAAGCCGCGCGAGTAATCGATCGGCATCCAAGTGTGTCCTTCCAACGCGCCGGTGAAAGTATCGCGGCTGCCTTTATCGCGGGCGTCCAGTTTAGCGCCGTGCTCGACCAGCAAGCGAATCACATCGTTGCGACCCTTGTGGGCCGCGCCATGCAGCGCCGTTCGCCCATCGCCGTCGGCGACGTTTGGATCAAGTCCGAGATCAAGGCACATCTTCACCGCTTCCAGATTCTCGGCTTCGGACCACTCGAACGTTACGCCGTCTACCCAACCGATGCCGGCTGCAACCATTAAGGCAGTGTCGCCATTCGCGGTAGCCAACTTGGGATCCGCTCCGTGCTCTAGAAGCAGCTTCATAACGGCCACATCACCGGATTGCGCGGCCCGCAGGAACGGTGTAGCGCCGTCTTCGTAGAGCCACTGCATGGTGAAGATGGTTCGCGTTTCGGTGCTGTCGCCTTTGCAGCGCTTGGGCGTGGACTCCACGCCGCAGATGCGCGCATTGACGTTAGCCCCGTGGTTGAGGAGCAGCTTGATGAAGTCTAAATGATCCATGTCAGGCTGGCGCACAGGATAATCGCCGCCCTCAATGTTCCGATTGTCGATAGCGATGTATAGGGGCGTCCAGCCGCCATTATTTGCGATGTTTGGGTCGGCGCCATGATCCAACAGATAAGCCGCCAGCTTGTAATGCTTGTTTTGGACGGCCGTCAACAGGGCGGTCCAGCCATATCTAGTTGTTTGGTTCACACCGGCGCGAGCTGTCAAGAGAAGTTGGGCGCATTCGATGCAATCCTCGCGGGCCGCCAGAACCAGCGGCGTCAACCCGCCACCCTTGGTATTCGTCACTACGCCGAACGCAGCGGCAGCCGCGGCTGCATCCGAGGCGGCAAGATCTTTGGCGGGATCTTTCGCCGTCGCTTTCGCCGTCAGAACCCTCCGCTGCCGGATAAACTGCTCTTGTTGCTCCCGCTGCTCGATGGTGGGCGCCAGGTACGCCGTGCCACCCTTGGAATCCGGGCTCGACGCAACATTCACATCGGCGCCGTGCTCGATCAGGAGTTTTATTGCGTCCGTATGTTTCTGCTCCACGGCCCACATCAGAGCGGTGGTGCCACGGAGCGCTTCTTTCGCATTTACCTCCGCCCCGTGTCTGAGCAGTAGATTCAGAGCATCCAGGCTCCCATTCCGGGCGGCGAACATCAGCGGCGTCTCGCCATTCACCCCGCGCTCGTTTACCTTCGCTCCCGCATTGAGAAGTTTCTCCATCATCGGAGCACCGCCGTGCAGTGAGGCCAGTTGCATGGCTGTGGCGCCCTCACGATTGGCGATCTCCGGGTTTGCGCCGGCTGCTATCAGTAGATCGGCGAGCGGCAGATCGTCCCGGTAAGCGGCCCATTCGAGCGCCGTAGCGCCATCGGCCTGCGGTGCATTCACATCGGCCTTCTTCTGTAACAGCAACTGTACGGCCGCGCGATCGCCGTTCATCGCCGCGTCCGCTACGGGGCTATCGATGGCCAAAGCGATTTGCGCAAATCCTCCGCAGAGGATGAAAGCCAACGGCAACCGGTGGACTGCATAACACATAATCAAGTCACCACAACTGTTTGGAGGCCAGGCGCGCGCCTTCCACCAGACTCTCGAATTTCGCCCACATGACCGTCGGGTGAACGCGCTGAATCGCCTCAGATTGGGCAAATCCGCAATCGCTGCCCGCGATCACGTTTTCGCGGCCCACTAAGCCCGCATAGCGCACGATACGGTCGGCCACTAACTGAGGATGTTCCACCGTAACGGTGTGGTGGCTGATCACTCCTGGAATTAGAATTTTTCCCGCAGGGAGCTTCTTGTTTTCCCAAATGCGCCATTCATGTTCGTGCCGGACATTTGCCGCTTCGATGGAATAGGCTCCGGCGCGCACCTTGAGAATCAAATCCACGATTTCTTCCAGCGGCGCATCGGCGACATGCGGCACATGCCAGCTGCCGAAGCAGACGTGATATCGAATGCGGTCCTCTGGAATTCCGGTGAGCGCATGGTTCAGCGCCTCAACGCGCAGATTGGCCCACTCACGATATTTCTCCGGACTCTGCTGAACCAGATGATCGTACATGTTGGCCAGCACTGCATCGTCCACCTGGAGAAGGAGACCGGCATCGTAAATGGCGCGGTACTCTTCCCGGAGCGCGTCGGCAATTGCGTAAACGTAATCGTGATCGTTTGGATAATATTCGTTGACGCCGTCGTAAGCCGTGCTCGCCGGCGCCACGGCAGTAAAGAAAGCCTCTTCAACCTCGACCTGTTTCAAAGCTGCTTGGAAGTTAGTAAGGGCGCGATCGATCGCCGAGTGATCCAGATAACGGATCGGACCGATACACGCCTCGGTAATGGTCCCAGCCGCAAGCCGGGGAAACTCCTGAAAGATTGCTTCGGCGAACCGCTCCCGGTCGCGGCCGAGCCAAATCACCGGGCGCAATTGGTTGGGGCGGATTTCGAAGCCGCTGATTCGCTTCAGAATATAGTTCGACCAGCTTTGCTTCCCATATTCGCCGTCGCTAACGATGTCGATTCCGGTCTCGGCCTGCTTGCGGACCACTTCCAAGGTCTGCCGGCAAAGTACAGTGTTGTACTGCGCCAGGTCCTTTGGCTCTTGCCCGGCGGGGGCGAGATCGCGGAGTTCTTTGGGCCGCACGAGACTTCCAACGTGCGTGGTGAGGATACGATGTTCGCTGCGTTTCATGAGATGGACGAATGCCATCCAAAGGATAACGTCCACGGCTGCCCGCGGTCGATAGAGAACTCCGGATCGTCGCTATCACTTTCGGTGATGCGGCTAAAAGTCCTAGACGCGGGACAGTATCACGGCGGATGAACGCCCCTATCCGCTCAGGTCCATTGACGCCTGCCATTAGCCTGCATAACATGAGGCGTGCTTACCGGTGTGTCCGGAAATCGAACGCCTTTGGAGGATGAGCTCACGCATCTGCTGGAGGCGAATGTTCCGAACCCACGGGATTGCCGACTGGCGCGGCGTGTTCTGGGTTGGGACGGCCAAGGGGGATCCTGCTTAAGCGATGCGGGCGAGGAACTCGGGATCTCGCGCGAGCGAGCGCGACAGATCTATGATCATGCGATCGCGCAGATTCGCACTGCTGAAGTCGGCGGCGCGCTCGATGAGGTGCTCACGTTTGTCGATCGCATGTCCAACAGGGCCGCCGACGATATCGAGGCCGAACTGCAAGTGCGAGGATTCACAAGATACCCGTTTGCAATGCGATCCCTGCTAAAGACGGCTTCACTTTTTGGGCGCGTCCCCGACTTTACCGTGGAGGCAACCGGCGGGAAGCTGTTTGTGGCCGCTGGCGCCGGCGTTATCCAGTCGATTATCAAAGCCGCTCTGCGATCGAGCAGCCGCCTCGGAGTTCAGAACGTTTCCGCGCTGCGCTCCGCCATTCCTCGCCGTTACCGGCGTCTTAACGACATTCTCTTTATCAGGCAAGTGTTGAACACCCGTCGCGATATCCGATGGTTGGATGCCGAAGAAACATTCTGGCTCGCGTCCGTGCCGCGGAATCCAATGGTTCGGTGTTTAAAGAAGGTGATCTGTTACGTGAGTCCGGTGGCTCTTTCAGATCTTCATCGAGCGATCGGCCGTCTGCCGGCGAGGCGAAGAGCAACCGTCAATCGCCCCATATTGATTAACTTTTGCAAGCAGGTGCCGATTTGTCGTGTTACTAAGGACTGCGTGGAACGAGTTATGCCGCTGGCTGCGAGCAACTTGATTAGCGGCGCCGAACGCATTGTTTGTCGAATACTCCGAAGAAACGGGAATGAGCTATCTGTCCGGCGGCTGCAAAGCTTGTGTGCCTCGGCCGGAGTAGGGGCGCCCAACTTGTGGCGGATACTGCTTCACTCACCGCTGATTTTCCGGCCGGCGCCCCGTATCTACAGAGTGATTACAGCCAGGTCTAATCCGATAAAAGCTGTCAAAGGACGAACTGCTTCATTGCTTACTTGACGTAGTGCTGGAGGTCCCGTTCGCCTTCATTGCATTCGAACTCCATGATGTCCGCTCCGGCCTTTTGCGCGCGAATCGGGAATTTCATGGTCCAAGGCCGGGTGTAAACCTTGGGGTCGTCGAGAGTGGCTTCGTACTGAATGGTTCTTGGGTTGATCAAGGTGTAGCGCTCCACGACGTGGAGCTGGTCGCTATGGAAATTGGCGGCCATGTCCAGCCAGGTCTGGTCGTTGAAGCCGTTCACATCCACCACCAACGTATCGCCTTCCCAATGTCCAACCGAATCGCCCATCCAGGTGTTTAGAACGTCGCGCCCTTCGGGGTGCTTGTGTGATCCGTCCGTGTGGATGATGCGAATGCCGTGCGGGTACTCGTACAAGAAGACCACCAGCCCCGGCTTCTGTATGACTTCCCAAGGAAAGGGCGTATACACGGCGCGCGGAATTCCCGGTAAATGACAATGTGCCTGAGGGTCGTTGGAAGCGTCTTTGAATAGTTCGGTTCTTTTCGCCAGAGCCCAGGGCTGGTAGGGAATTTTGCGGTCGGACGGATCCACGACAACGCCTTTTCCGGCTGGAATACCGTAGACTGCCTCATGGTCTTCCACGTCGAACGGGGCGAGCGTGTCGGCTAGCCACAGGCCGTTGAGGTCGGGCTTGCCGTCCGCCATCCGCTGAAAAGGCCCCGGCTTATCGTCTTTGGGCGCGTTTCGCCCGAATTGCGCTGGCGCTAATTGCGGGACCCCGCAGAGCCCCGCGGCCAGCCATAGAACATTGGCGAGCGTGAACGTTCTCACGATACCTCTACGCCCGCACCGTCTCGGGAGCGTGAATCGGTTCCAGCTGCGCGAGCATTTCTTGCGTTCGGTGTTCCCACCACGGCGGCAGATGGAGCTTCGATCCTAAATGGGCCTCGTCCTCGTCGCGAAAGAAACCTTCAGCCTGGCTACAGGCGCACTCCACAAGGATCCCGCCGGGAGACCGAGTGTACATCGAATAAAAGTAATACCTGTCCTTGATGTCGGATGCGTCGGTGAAGCCGAGCTCCTCGTAGATGGCCTTCTGCTCTGCCAGCTCTTCGTGGCTGTTTACGGCCAGAGCGACGTGGTGCACTGTCCCCGCGCCAAAGCCCCAGCTCCCCGCCGAACGGTCCGGCTCATGATGAAAGATCAGTGTCTTGCCGGGGCCGCCGCTGCCTACTTCTAACCGATGATAAGGTCCTTCTTGGCCAGTTTTTCGGAATCCAAGAGCTTCGATGAAGAAGCGCTCGCTTTCGGCCACCTCTCGCATAGAAAGCACTGTGCCGTAGAAGCCGCGCACGGACTCACCGGCGGCGATGTCCTCGGTTGTCCAGCCCTGCCGGTTGTCGCACGCGTCTTCGAGGATTTCGAACGCCAATCCGGCCGGGTGCTGAAAGCGAATGAACTTCTGCCCAAACCGCTCCTGAATACCGCCGTTCTGAACTTTATGCCGGTCGAAACGCTCTTTCCAGAACGGCAAAGACCCTTTCGGAGCGGAATACGCAGTGGCCGATATCTGGCCCGATCCTTGACGCCCACTTTTCTGGCCATAGGGGAAGGTGGTCATCACCGAACCCGGCTCCGCTTTCGCATTCGCGTAGTACAGATGGTAGACCGGAATGGCGCCATCCATGAGAACGGTCTGCTTCACCATCCGCAGACCGACGATCTGCGTGAAAAAGTCTATGTCCTGTTGGGCTCCGCCGGCGCACGCGGTGATGTGGTGGATGCCTGATACGTTATACTTCATCGTTCGTCTCCAGTCGTTCTAAATCCATCCAGAAGCATGATCGCTGCCTCCGGGAAAGTCGATAGCGCCGCCCTGATAGTTGTCATCAATTCGAGTGATTCGCCGAGGCGGCCTGTTTGGCCAAGGTCCGGACCCGCCGGGAGCAAACAACCTCACCGGAGCGCGCATACAGCTCGTGATTTCGCTCCAAATCCGCGACATCGTACACATAATTTGCCATCAGTCCAGCGGACTGCCGGATGCCCGCCGGCGACGTGTCGGCGAGCCAATTGATTCTATCGAGCCGCGCGCCATTCTTCAAATGAAAACGAGCCACAGGATCTAGCGGTTCCTTGCCGCGCTTTTCGTTCACAAGATAATGGGCGCACAGCGGGAGCAGACGCCGTCGCGTTTGCACGTCCAAGTTGTCTGGGTCCAGGTCGCCAAATGCGCCGGCCAGCCACCTTCGAAAACCGGGGATCGGCGAGAGCGTCGCGAAAGTACTTAACCGGGGCAAGTTTTTCTTGAGATCCTCGACCACTTGTTTGATCAACAGACTGCCGAACGGCACTCCTCGCAGTCCTTCCTGGCAGTTCGTGATGGAATAAAAAATCGCGCTATCGGCTGCTTGAGGGTCGCTCACGGCCGAGTCGGGATCGAGCAAGGGCTGCACGCGATCGCTCATTCCCCTGGTCAGCGCTACTTCAATAAAGATCAGCGGCTCTTCGGCCAAAGCCGAATGAAAAAATGCATAGCAGCGCCGGTCCGCTTCCAGGCGGCGGCGAAGATCGTCCCATCCCTGGATCTGATGCACCGCCTCATAGTCGATTAACTTTTGTAGGACTTCCGCAGGGGAACGCCAGTCGATTCGTTGCAACGTAAGAAAGCCGCGGTTGAACCAGGAAGTCAACAAATGGCCGAGATCGGCCGCGAGCGTCTCCAATCGGGCGCCGCTATCGATCTCGCGCAGCACTTGGCTACGCATTTGGACCAACGCGCGCGTACCCTCGGGCGCCAGATTCAATCGGCGAAATAGCTCCTGGCGGGGCGGTTCCACAACGCGCTGCAAGTGGAGGAGGGTATCCGGCGAAGGGTCGTTGCGATAGGCGTCGGCGGCAGCGCCAACCTGCTCAGGATCGGGAGAAAAATCTCGATTCAGAATATCGAGGAACGCCCGCCGGGCCGGCTGGTCTAACGCATGGTAAATCTCCAGAGCATCGGCTGCCATATGAGCGCCGTCAACGCCGCCGCGTTCCGACAACAAGGTGTGACAAAGTGAAACCAGCTTGCGAATCGAGCGGGGGCTGCCGGAGTGGGCAAGCGGTCCAGACCGTGCGGTCAGCCGCAGAATTCGTGCCAGTCCCAATTCTTTACTTCTGATCGGGGGTGCTGTTTGGCGTGCCGGCGAAGACTCTTCGTCCGTCCGGTAACTTTACGTTCCGCGCAGCGGCAGTGTGCGATCCGTCTTTTGCCAAGAAGGCGTCCAGGGTGACCGTATCCCCGGCTTTTAGATCGTCCTTCCGCCAGCCCTGGCGGTAAAGCGCGTTGGGCGCCCCGGTTTCGATCGCCCAGTTGACCACGGCGCCATCGTCGCCCTTGACATCCATATATATGTAAGCGTGCGGATTTACCCAATCCACTTTCGTTACGACGCCGGTCAGTTTAACCTGCTTGCTTCCGTCAAACTCGGCGGCGAACGAGTGATGGGCTAAAACTGGAACGGCTAGGACAAGTAGTCCCAAGGCTAAACCTAAGCCGGCGAAAGTTGTGGTCTTCACTGGCATGTCTCCGAAGGGACCTACCCTCCTTTTACACTATCACGCGGTTTACGCAGATTTGTAGCATTATCACGGCAAGTGATCCCGGCAATCTGTTTTGCGGTTAACCCGCCAGCCCAGGAGCAAATGCGGCAAACTCAATATAAATGAAGCTTAGTACCGATCGCATCCTGACTACCCATGTCGGCAGCTTGCCCCGTCCGCAGGAGGTTGTCGATTACCTTTTTGCCCAAGATCGAGGGGAGAAATACGACCCCGTGAAATTCGACCAAGCGATCCGGGCGGGAGTCCTGAACGCGCTCCAGAAGCAGGTGGAGTGTGGCGTCGATATCGTCAGCGACGGAGAAATGGGCAAGATCAGCTATGCCACGTACATCCGCCACCGGCTCACCGGATTCGAGGGCGATTCAGTGCGGCCGACGCCGCAGGATCTCGAAGATTTTCCGGGCTACCGGGATAAGCTAGTTTCCGCCGGAGCATCTGCTAAATATCAGCGGCCAGTCTGCAAGGGTCCAATCGCGGTGAAGGACATGGAACCGCTGAAGAACGACATCGCTCGAATGAAAGACGGCCTCGCGCAGGTGAAGGCAACCGAAGGCTTTATGAACGCGGTGTCGCCGGGAACCATCGCCGTGTTCCAGCCGAATGAATACTACCCCACCCACGCCGCCTACATGGAGGCACTGGCGAACGCTATGCAGTCGGAATACGAAGCGATCGTCAATTCAGGATTGCTGTTGCAGGTGGATTGTCCCGATTTGGCCATGGGACGGCACAGCAGATTCCGGGAAATGACGGATGAGGAGTTCTTACGCGCGGCCACTGTTCAAGTGGAGGCGCTGAATCACGCGCTTGCGAACGTTCCTTCGGACCGCGTGCGCATGCACGTCTGCTGGGGTAACTATCAAGGCCCACACACGCACGATTTACCGTTGGCGAAGATTCTTCCCGTTGTGCTTAAAGCCAAGCCACAAGCGCTGCTGCTGGAAGGAGCGAACCCTCGTCACGAACATGAGTGGGAGGTATGGTCTAGCCGGAAGCTTCCCGACGACAAGATCCTGGTCCCAGGTGTGATCGCATCGAGTTCCAACTATATAGAGCATCCGGAATTGGTTTCGCAACGAATCATCCGCTATGCCGGCCTGGTGGGACGCGAGCGTGTAATCGCGGGTACCGATTGCGGATTTGGAACCTTCGCTGGTTTCGGCCCGGTGTACCCCGAGTTCTGTTGGCTGAAGCTTCGCGCGCTCTCTGACGGAGCAATGCTGGCCTCACAAAAGCTGTGGGGCAAAGTCAGTTCCGCGGCTTGAGTTAGGTTCGGCCATCGGATCGCATCGCTAGCGGCCCGCTATCTGAGCGTAAGACACAGCGCGGTGGTTCACTTCACGGACCGCTTGCACGCAGCATCATTCTGGATGATCGCGTATATCACCACATCAATCTAGTCAATGACTCCGAACTGGTGTATGTTTCATTAGCGTTGGTCTTTAATTTCAAGCGTCAGTCGAAAAAAAGGGAATTAACAAATGAGAGGTTTTCGGAACCGTGCAGTTCTGCTTCTTAGTAGTGTGTTCTGTTTCTGCTTTGCCGTAACTCCCACGCTCCTATTCGGACAGGTAGCGGGGACGGCGGCCATATCGGGTCGCGTCATGGACGCCTCGGGCGCTGCGGTACCAGCGGCGACCGTTACAATTAAAGACACCGCAACATCTGCGAGCCAAACTGTCAATTCGGACGATCAAGGTCGATATGCCGTGCCGGATCTGCCCATCGGTCCCTACGAAGTAACCGCGGCCAAAGCGGGGTTTCAAACTGCGCTTCGCAGCGGCATTACGCTGAACGTGGGAAGCTCGCCCGTGGTTGATTTTCAGTTGAAGGTCGGCCAAGCCAGCGAAACTGTGAGCGTGTCCGCCGAGGTGGCCCAAGTACAGACCAACACGTCAGCCATCTCCTCGCTGGTGAACCAGACCCAGATGCGTGAGTTGCCGCTGAACGGCCGCGATTTCGAGCAACTGATCCTGCTGGCCCCTGGTGTGGCGACTTACCCCGAAGGTGGCAGCAGCGCGCTCACTTCGGTGGCCAATGCCTACTCCATCTCGGGCACCAGGCCGGAAGGATACTCCAACACGCTGGATGGCGAAGATGTACTGAACTGGTGGCAACGCAACGCCGGCGCGAACGTCACCGGAACATCCCTCGGTATCGATAGCATCGCGGAATTTCAGACTTTGACCAGCACTTACGGCGCTCAATACGGCGGCAACGGCGGTGCGATTAACGCCGTGTCGAAATCGGGCACCAACGAATTCCACGGGTCGGTATACGAGTTCTTCCGCAACAGCGACCTGGATGCTCGCAGCTTCTTCGATGGCTCCTCCGTGCCGCCGTTCCGCAAAAACCAGTACGGAGCCAGCCTCGGCGGACCCATTAAGAAGAACAAAGTTTTCTTCTTCGTCAACTACGAGGCTATCCGGCAGGTTCTCGACACGACGTACGTAAACTTCGTTCCGAGTGCGGCTGTGCACCAAGGCACCGTGTATGGAGGATCCAACACTCCGACCACCTACCCAATTAACTCGGCATCGGCTGCAATGCTGGCTCTCTACCCGCTTCCGCAAGTTCCCACCAGCAATCCGGATGTCGGCATCTACAATTACGTCGGCGCCCAAACTTCACCGGAAAGTTTCGGCCTGGGCCGTATCGATTGGAACATTTCCGACAAGGATTCGATGTTTGTGCGCTATGAAGCTGATTTCGGTACCCGCACCACATATGCCGGGATCGGCCTTTGGCCGACCTATGACATGACTCACAATCAGTTCTTCACCATCGGGGAGCGTCATATCTTCTCGCCCAACCTGATTAGCCAGTTCACGTCCTCTTACTCGCGTCCGGTGACGGGAGAAACACAGCCGACTCCGCACTCCGCGCTGCAGTTGTTTACCCCGGCACGCTCAGACGTATTCGTGGCGTTGCCGGAAGGCCTTGGGGCCCTCGGCTCTTCGTTCATCGCCCCATTCGAGTATCTTCAAAACAAATTTACGGAGACGGAGAACATGGATTGGGTCCATGGCAGCCACGATATCAAGTTTGGCTTGGGGTTCAAGCGTGAAGAGCTTAACCCTTACGCCTACACCTATTGGAATGGCTTCTATCTGTTCCTGACGCTGCCGAGCTTTCTGCAAGGCAATCCTTTTGAGTTCACCGGAGCGCCCAACGGCGGCACCAATGCCAACCGGTATGAACGCACGATTTCTCTTGATCCCTACATTCAGGACGACTGGAAAGTCAACAGCCGGCTGACCATCAATCTCGGGTTACGTTACGAGTGGGAATCCAACCCGATCGAGACGCGGAATAACTATTACAACGTTGTAGGTCCTCCTTTTGGAACCGGCTTCCAAAATGTGCCCAACGCCTATGTCAGCAACCCTTCGAATAAGAACTTCGACCCACGAGTGGGTCTGGCATGGGACGTCTTTGGAGATCACAAAACTTCCGTTCGCGCGGGCTTCGGAATCTTCCATGATGTGTTCAACACCTACACCTTCTCGTCGGCCTACACCTCGAACCCGCCATTCCAGACCGTCAATCAATTCTTCGGGTTTAGCCCCGACCCCAATTGGCCGACGCCCTTCGTTGGTGGCGGCAACCCGGTTCTGAGCCAAACCAACGGAACCTACTACGGGATTCACACGACCCCATATACGATCGAGTACAACCTCAATGTCCAGCGGGAACTCTTCAAGAGCACGCTGCTGACGGTGGGCTATACCGGAACGCGTGGGGTTCACCTGCTGGCTTTCCACGACTTCAATGCGCCTGTTCCCACGGTCATTGATGGCGTGGATCATTACGCAACCGTTGTTCAGACACCCACCGGGCCGGCCGGCGTTCAGAATCCGCGGCCTTATCCGGCCTTCGGCGCTCTGGACATGACCGACACCAGCAGCTATTCCAGCTACAACGCGATGCTGGTGAGCTTGGAGCATAAGCTTTCGGCAAATTTCGTGATGCAGTTGTCCTATACCTATTCGCACTGCATCGACAGCGCCTATACCTACGGCGGGTTGGGATTTAATAACGGAAGTTCCGCGATCACCAATCCTTATGATTGGAACGCCGACAAGGGGAACTGCAGCTTCGATCTCCGCCACGTAATCTCGGGCAATGTGGTTTACCTTCTGCCTTTCCACGGCAACCGCTGGAAGGATGGCTGGCAGTTAACGGGAATTCAAGCCTGGCACACGGGTGTCCCGTTCTCGCTTACGGAAGGCGATCAGGCCGATCTCCAGAACAACTTCGGTTCTGCGCGTCCAAGTTATGTCGCCGGCTGTAACGTCTACGCCAACCAGAGCGTAACGAATTGGTTTAACAATGCGTGTTTTGTCGCCTCACCCTACGGTACGGTCGGAAACCTGGGCAGGAACAATATTGTCGGTCCCGGTTATGTGGATACCGATTTTGGTGTGTTGAAGACTACCCGGATCAACGAGAGGGTTAACTTGCAGTTCCGCGCCGAGTTGTTCAATATCTTCAACCACCCGAACTTTGCCACGCCGAGTGGTGCAGTCTTTACCGCCGGCGTGGTTGCCACGGCTGTTACAAATGCGAACCAGATCACATCGATCGTCGGGAACGCGCGGCAAACGCAGTTCAGCCTGAAGCTCATATTCTGAGCAACCGATCCTAATGCCGAGCAAGGTGGCAGGATTACCGGGCATTTTGTACCCGGTCAGAACTCATACCGGAATCCAATACGCACCAGTCGCGGCGGCTGAATAGCAACCGGCAAGCGCAGATTAAAAGAGGGGCCGCTGAGATCTTCTTCTTGCAGTCGCTGCGCGGCGTTGTTCACGTTCAAAATGTCGGCCGATACCGCAAATCTGCCGAAGGGGAGCCCAAACTGCCGGCTCATCTGGAGATTCCAATCGATCGCATACTGAGAGCGGTTGCCTCCCTCCGGACTCCCGCGCACCGTTGTTGCCACCAGAAAAGGGCCTTGTGGAAGGCCCGTGACCAATAACTGGCGCGCAAACACGAGCCCGTCCATGTACTCCGCGATGCTGGCCACTTCGATTCCACCCCAGGCAGGAGGCAGCCGGTAAGCGGTTTGAATCTTCCCCACGTAGGCCCGGTCGACAAAGCTTCGGCCCGCTGCATGGATCGCAGTATTCGGGCCTAGAAACAGTGCGCCGATGACGCCCGGATCGTTTTCATAGACCGCATCGCCTGGGTTGGTGGGTCCGTACGATTTCTCCGCCACGAAGGACGCGTGAAGCGTCAGTCGCCTCCACTCGGCGCCTGCCTCCGCTAACACACCCGTATTCAGCATCCGCAGTCCGGCGGGATTCGTCAACAAATACCGGTCCTGACCCAGCGTGGCAGGGTTCTGTGCGTAGACGGTCAGAGGTTGGTCGTCGAACGTCCCTGGAATTCCGTCAGGCCCCGGATCGAGAATGGAGACGGGCGTGAACGCCTGAGGTGGCACTCCAGTATCAATGGCGGCGATACGATCCTTGTCGTCGCGCCGGAACAGATGAATACTCGCGACGCTTCGCGGTGCGAGATGTATTTCCGCGCCAATGTCGAACTCGTCCGAGTAAGGCCGATGGAGCATTGGCGAGATCGACGAGTAAGGTCCGCCGAACCGCATAAGTAAACTGCCTTGTTCACTTGGCTGAAACGGGCCGTTGGAATTAGGCGCGACCCACTGATATACGCTCCCGCCCAGGCTGTTCGGATTTCCGAAATCGAGATATCTGCCCGCCAGCGGCGCGTACAGGCGAAAGTACGCGCCCCTGAGAACCAGGCTGTGTGAATGAGGAACTTGCCAGGCGAAACCGGCGCGCGGCGACAAGCTATTCCACGCAATCAGATCCGGTTGTGCGGCGAAGGCTCGCGCGGGTGTGAAAGCGCCTGCCGGACTTGATTGCGCCGGAAGCGACCCGCGCGAGAAATCGGCGAGAGCACCCAGATCGAGCGACAGCGACGGCGTCAAGCTCACGTGGTCCGCAACATAGCTGGAGAACGAGCGCACGAGTTCTTGGGAATTGAGCGGCGTGTTGAACTCCGTCACGAACGCAGGCGCCCCATCGGCGGTGATCAGGTTCATGCCGGAGGGAGTGGCGAAGCGGTTGTGGGGTTCCGATGTTTTCCATCCTCCGCCGGCAACAATCCGATGTCGAGTTCCGAGGGCGCGTAGGATACCCGGCTGCCATGCCGCTTCGATCCCCTGGCGCGTACGAACAGCCAGATTTCCCAGCGGCGGCGCCCCTGAGACCATGCCGCCCAGAAGCTCGATGCGGCTCTGCCCGTTTGGGACCGTGGTGTCAAGATGCGCCACCGAATATCCATAGCGCACCTCGATAATGCCCAGATCCGAGGCTGCGGGCAACAAGTGCGTCCAGCCTGCCTGGAGAAAATCGAGGTGGTCGGTCTCCGGCTGGCCAGGGAATCCGCCCGGCAGAACAAAAGACGGGGCCATGCGGTTTCCTGTCAACGCTTCAAGACCCGCGGGTACGCCGCCATCGGAAAGATTGATCCGCGATCCGCTGTACAAAGCGTCAAACCGATCTTGAGCGCCGGCCCGGACGCGCCCCCGAGCGTTCCCAAACAACAGCCGGCTGTGCTGATCGGTTCCAGGAGCGGCGAGCGGCTCGGTTTGCGAGGCCCATTGCCCGCTTCCCGATGCGTAAAAATCAGCCCAACGGGTCAGCGGTCCTCCGATTTCCAATCGATCTCGTGTGAACCAGCGAAACTCGTCGGACTGTTGCACCAACCCGCGGCTTGCGGGACCGGGCAGGTTGGTGGAAGAAAGTGCGGCGCCGGTGTTCGCTGTTGAAAGCGCCCCATGCCAGTATCCTCCGGGTTCCGCAAGAAAGAGGCCGACCTCGGCGCCATAACTCGCCGAAGTTGTCTGAGCGAACGCGCTGCGCACGACCACCTCATCGAGCGCCTGGACATCGGGCAGTACCACGGGAAGCCCCGGCTGATAGGAATCGGTGGCATCCATGCCCTGGAACTTGTATTGCGTATCGGTCCAGGAAAACCCGCGCTGCGACTCGACCGCCAGCCGGTTGTCGCTGAGGCCGGTGAAATCGAGTGGCGCGGTTACACTGGATGGTTCTCGGCTCAACAGAAGTCCCTGCAAGCTCAAGGCTTCTGGGTAGACGCCTCCGCTTGTGACGTCGGCCCAGATGCCCGATGCCTGCGACGCCAGTTGCACGAGTCGGATTGACCCGGCCGCGTCGATCGCGAGATCGATCCGCACCGTCTGCAAGGGGGCGACGAAAACCGTGGCGGAGGCCCCCGTGCCCCGCAGGTCCTCTCTGGACAAGCGATACCGTCCGTAGGGCAGCGTCATGCCGAACCCGCCGTTCGCGTTCGAGTGAATAACTGTACGGAATCCGGCCGCGCCCTGAACAACAATCGCCGAACCGGCCAGCGGATTGCCATTCATGTAGCGGAGCGTCCCCTCGATGGCGCCGGTGGTCAACTGCGCGAGCAGCGCCCCAGGAACAAGAGCCAGAGCCGCCAGCAGAAGCCCCCGCCGCGCCTTTGAGAGGCCACGGTTACTGGCGCAGCACGCTGAAGCGGCTAATGGAATACCCAAGCGCAGCACCCACGAAGACATCCGACAAGAAGTGGGCCGACAGGGTGAGCCTCGAAAAGCCGACCAGCGCGGCCATGCCGTAGGCCGCATATGGAACCCAGCGGTGATTTCCGTAGCGCCGGGCGACCACCGTGGCGACCGAAAATGCCGCGATGGTGTGCCCGGAGGGGAAACTTCCGTTTCCTCGTAAGAATGAGCCTTGGCTCTCAAACCAGGTGTCCGAGAAGTTGCTGCCATGCGGCGCGAGGGCGGCCGGACGTACACGCTTGGTGGCGTCCTTCAAGACGGTCGTCAGGATCTCGGCGTCGCCGACGGCCTCGCCCGCGAACAGCGCCGTTTGTTGCATTTTCGAGTCTTTCCGGATCAGCCCGACGCCGTATAGCGAGAGCGGAGCCGCAATTGTGCCGATGACCGTGGCATTGCCGGTGAATATGTTGTTCAATCCATGAAATGTCGAGGTGCGGCGGAAATAGGCGCCCTCGGTAGGGTCCAGTGCGATCAGTGCAGCGGTGGTTCCGAGGATGGCGGCAGTGGGAATCCAGTCGTGCCCTTGCACCAGTCTGGCCGGAAACGTCCAGATCCGCTCCTGATCGCTGACGATATTAGGAAGCAATAGCTTCCACGAGACTGGTCGATCGACCACAGGGGGCGGGGGTGAGGCTGGAGCGGGGGCCGGAGATTGAGACGGGGCGCTTGCCGGAGACCCAGCGGGTGGTGTCTGATCCGGTGCGGCAGTTTGACCCACCAACCGCAGCGGAACGGCAAGCATCGATAACATTGCCAACTTTCGTATCCGCAGATTGTCCCTTTGGTTTTGTGCAGTATTGCCGACCGATCTTCGGAAGCATGTTCATGACCAGTTTCTGTTGGGCCGCAGTTGCCCCTGGCGCAAAAGCAGAGTGCCAGCGCCCAAGAGCATCGGGACATTCTTGCCGCCTGGCCGGATGCAGGGGCGGCAAGTTGTCGCCCTTCGTCCACCGGCACGACGCCGATCCGTCACCGGACCCTGCCTGAGAAAGGGCTCCATTATCACTTATGCTTTGCCGCCGTACCATCGTTCTCCATCTTGCTGGCGCGTGTATTAAAGTCGATGTCGACGACGGCGTTCTTATCGAATTGCACTTCAGGACCGCGGGCCACCACGGTCGAGAACACAGACCACGCTAAGCCGTAATATCCGAACGCGGCCCCGACGGTTCGCGAACTCTGGGCCGCGATCATGCCTAACAATCCGAAACCCAACCCGCCTCCCAGAGTTCGACCGGCAACATTCTGACTCTGGCCGATGATCGCCCCGCGACTCCCGCCGGTTGACGGGGCGCATCGAATCGTTGTCGCCTGCGGCGCGAGCCACCAACAAGGCCACCGCTGTACCGATGAAACGAGTCTTGGATTCAGTCGCCTGAACACCTCCTTCCGCATCCACTTTGACCGGCGCGTTGCCGCCTTCCGCGGCCGAAAGCGTCCCTTGGGTTCGGACCTGCAGTTTCTTTTCCTCCAGTGCCTGTGCTGTCTGCGCGGGGACCGAGGTTTGCGGCGAGGCGAGCAATCTCGCCGCTTCGGGCAATTCTAAATTCTGGAAATTAAATCGCAGGCGGCCGCCGCGATGGAACCAGCCGGCTCTCTTCGCCACAACCACCGTTCCGTCAACCTGAGTGCCCTCTGGCAGAATCAGTTTGTGATCGGTGGAAAACAGGGGTTGCTCCAAAACGGCTTCCACTTTTTGGCCCTGCGTGGAGTTCCTGGAGTCCAGCGGCGTGAGTAGCCTCGCGTGAGCCACGCTGGCGGCCGCCGGTTGCGACCCGAGCAAAGCCATGGAGCCGGCAGTCACGTTCTCCGAACCAAAATTGAGCGGGGCCGCGAGCTCGGCATCGAAACGGGTCCGGCTGCGCACGTATTGTGGATGATAGGGCAGTCTGGACATCAGATAATCGGACAGCCACTCTTTCTTGTCGGTTCCCCTCACCAGGTCTGGGAGGCTCTTAATACGGTCGATTTGAGCATTCGTCTGGTCCTTCAGATTCTGCTTGGCCGCTCCCACCAAACCATCGGCGCTCGGCACATTTTGAGTTCGCCGCTTAGGGGGGCGAAAAGGAAGCAGAGAGTTGAGGCCCTCGCTCGGTACTGTGTGCAACTGTATTTCGCGGCCATCCGGCAGCCGCAGGGACGTGAAATCGACTTGCGCCACATGCAGCGGCGTGAAATCGCCGCCGAGCATGGCCCTCACGCGCTGCCATTTCGAAACAGACTCGAGCCGGCTGACGTGGCCGATCGCTTGCGTGCCGGAAGGAATCACCTCGCGATCGAACGAATACACCGACTCGGCGAGCTTGGCCTCAACCGGTGCGTTCATTCGCTTAGGGACGCGTTTGGTAAGGTACAGACGGAGAGGAACGCCTGCAGGAATCGTCAGCGGAATGCTTTGCGGCAAATTGCTTTGGAAATCTTGAGGATACGCAAGTGTAACAGTTGCAAGGAACAATAGCGGGGTGGCCGGACAGACTTTCATAGGTTTCCTTGACGGTGATGCCGCCATTGCTGGGTACACGGGTCTTTCAGGTCGGTCGCACGTTCGTGGCCAGGTTCCCCTGGCAGTAATCTCCCGAGGACGGTGTTTGTTGACAACCGAAACGGCATTGCTAATTGACAGAACCGACGCCCGAATGTTTCGCCAGGCGGCAAGTTGCCACCCCTCTGGAGTGCCGCACGCGGGGGTGGCGTTACGCTTTGATTGAGCCGCCAAGAAAGCAACGTGATTTGGACTGGCGCTACGATTGCGCTTAACTCATGGTTTCAATGAAAGCTTTTGGTTCAGGGGTCCGCCCGGTTCCGGGAACAAGGTGAGAGCACACTCCTCCAACATCGTTTCGCTGGCCGCCATCGTGATTGTGTCGGCGCTGTTCGGGACATTTGTCTCGTGGCGAGCACCTGGTCTCGATCAATACATCCGCGACTGGATGATCAGGGCGCGCGGCCCGCTGCCGCCGCCGGACGATATCGCTATTGTTGCCATCGATGAACCAAGCATCGCCCGGTTTGGTCGTTTCCCTTGGTCGCGTGCTCTCTCGGCGCGCGCAATCGACGCTATCGCCGCGGCGCAGCCCAAAGCGATCGGTGTGGATGTGTTGTACTGCGATCCGACGTTGGAAGCGGACGACAACAATCTTGCGCGTGCGATACAACAAGCGGGAAACGTGGTTGTGGCGGCGCAACTGGTGGCGTCTTCAGCCAATGGCGGCGCGGCAAGCTGGCTGTTGCCGTTGCCTGCCATAGAGCGGGCGGCGGCGGGGGTTGGCAATGTGAACGTTTCGGCGGAGTCGGACGGAATCGCGCGGCAAATTCTAATTCGCGAGGCCGACGATCGGGGGCATGCCATCCGTTCGATGGCAGTGGAAATCGTTCGTGTCGGCGATGGTGTTTCCGAACAGTCGCTGATCGAGGCTCCGCGCAGCCTATTGCTGGGCTTCCGTGCCATTCCCGTGAAAAGCGCGCCTCCTACCGTGGTGATCGGCGTTCAGGGTGTGGAAAGCTCGACGCACCTCCTGCGTGCAGACCGGATGACCATCGACTATATTGGGCCGGCGGGATCGTACCGAACATACAGCTTCGCCGATGTTGTGGGCGGCCGCATTCCGCCGGCCCAGTTCCGTGGGAAATACGTGCTGGTGGGGGCAACAGCGGCTTCCTTGGGCGATCGCCTGGCTTCGCCCTTCGTCCATCAAGAGGACGCAGCAGGGAATCAGCACGGCTCTTTAATGCCTGGCGTCGAAGTTCTCGCCAATACTCTAAACACGATCTTGCGGTCTCGTTTCTACTCGGACACTCCGGATTGGCTTGCGTTTGGGTGCGGCGCGCTGGCGGCGGCGCTCACTTTGTTCGGGCTGGCGATCGCTCAAGGCCGTTATGAGGCAATCAAGCAAATTGGTGTCCTGGCGGCCCTGACTTTCGTGGTGCTGTTGATCGGTTACCTGGCATTCACCCGTCTTCTGGTCTTTCCGCCCGTAACTGTGTCGCTGGTTTCATTTGCCTCCGCGGGTGTGCTTGGATCGATGCGACGGTCGTTGGTCGCGAGTACCCAGTTGGATAGAAGCATCGAAGACGTGAAGCGCGCTGAAGGATCCGTTACCGGGTTGGGTGTGGAGGCGGCGGCGGAATCTATCGCGCGGTTGGCGGATGTCGAGGCCGTGGCGATCTACGCATCGCACGGAGGCGGACCCATGCGATTGATGGCAGCCCACGGAATACCTATCCTCCCGAAGGGCTCGGACGGTTTTGCGCTTCTGCCTCCCAAAAGCTTCGACCACAAACTGCTGCCCATTCCGATCGAAAGTCCGGAGGGTGCGGTCACGCTCGTTATAGCGCATCGCTCTGGCCGGGCGCCATCGATTGAAATCCAAAGGCTTTGCGCCGCAATCGCTGTCAGCGCGGCTGAAAACTGGAGCGGCAAAGATGAGCTTTCTCGAGGGTGGTGGCCGCGCGGACTGGCGTGGAAGGCGCGGTCTCTGAGCCATCTGAACGCCCGCATACTGCACCACGCCAAGTTCGAAGACCTGGCGATGCGGTCGGTGGAGGACGGACTCATTATCGCCGGCGTGGATGGACGCATCGCGTTTGCGAACCGCAGCGCCGCGGCGGTTCTCGACTCCTCCGAACAGGCGCTGCGCGGCCGTGATTTGCTTGAGGTGCTGGCCGGGAGCGAACAGAGCTTGCCGGGCTCCGGCCCCGATGTGCTGGTGAGCCTGGTCGTGGACCGCGCCAAGATCGAGCGGGAAATCGCAATTCGAGGCGCGCGCCCCAGGCACTTCACTTTGCGGGTGGCTGCGGTTTGCTCGGGCGAAGACGGGAACGGCGCCGTACTGGGCATAGTTGCTTCGCTCTCCGACATCACACGGCAGCACGAGCTACAGCAAACCAAGAATGATGTCATGGCGCTGGTTTCGCACGAGATGCGCACTCCGCTGACGGCTATTCAAGGCATGAGTGAGCTGCTCGCGCAATTTGAGCTCGACCCGGCCCGAAGCCGTGAAATGTGTATCGCTATTCACGACGAAGCCAAGCGTCTAACCCACATGATCAGCCAGTATCTCGACATTACCCGGCTCGAATCGGGGGCGACTGTGTTGCGCCGCTCGGCGCTCCGGATAGAACCTCTCGTAGAGCGCACGCTCTTGATGCTGGACCCATTGGCTGCGCAGCGGGGCATCCGCTTGACGCGACACTTGGCTTTCGATGCCAACCCGGTGCTCGCCGACTCCGACCTGCTCTCCAGCGCGGTAAGCAACCTGGTGTCAAACGCAATCAAATACAGCCCGCGCGGCACGGAAGTTACTATTGCGGTCAAGAACGCCGCGCAGGGTGTTTCCATTGAAGTGGCCGACCAAGGCTACGGTATACCTGAGGAGAGCTTGAGTCGGGTTTTTGAAAAGTTCTATCGCGTTCCCCGCGTGGAAGACGTCGATGTCCCTGGTACAGGCCTGGGACTGGCGCTGGTGCGCGAAATCGTAGAGCTGCACAGCGGATCGGTTGTAGTTCGCAGTTCGGTGGGTTCAGGTTCCGTATTCACACTTTGGGTTCCGTGTTCCGAGGGTCAAGCATGACATCGCACATTCTCGTCGCCGACGACGAGCGTTCCATACGACTGATGCTGGAGGCGGGTTTAAAGCTCAATGGATTTCGCGTGACCACCGTACCCACCGGATCGAAAGCGCTGGAAGTGGCGCGATCCGGCGGCATAGACGCCATTTTGAGCGACATCTACATGCCGGATGGAGGCGGCCTCGATCTCGTCAAGGACATTCACCGGATCGACCCGGCGATCCCGATCATTCTGATGACCGCGCAAGGGTCCGTGGAGGCCGCCGTCAGAGCCATGAGCGAGGGCGCTACCGATTTTATCGGCAAGCCATTTGATGTTTCCGCGGTTGTGGAACTTTTGCGGCGTCATCTGGGTGCACGGCGCAAAGCGGAGTCGTCACCAACGCCCGCCAGCATCGAAAGCGCCATTTCGGCGTCCGGATTGGTTGGCCGAAGCGTGCCCATGGTGATCATTTACAAGCTGATTGCGCAAGCCGCGCGCAGCGATGCGACGGTGCTCATCCTGGGTGAATCCGGAACCGGAAAAGAACTAGTGGCGCGAGCCATCCACAAGTTCAGCGCCCGATCCAGTCGCCCGTTCCTTTCGGTAAACTGTTCGGGCCTGACGGATACGTTGCTCGAATCGGAACTTTTCGGATATGTACGGGGCGCCTTCACCGGCGCCACCGCCGATCGCACAGGCCTTTTTGAAGCCGCCGACGGCGGCACGTTGTTTCTCGACGAATTGGGTTCCACCAGCGCGGCATTTCAAGCCAGCTTGCTGCGTGTGTTGCAAAGCGGAGAAGTACGGCGCGTTGGCGCTACCCAATCGCGTCAAGTTAACGTGCGCGTGATCGGCGCAAGCAATGCGCCATTGCGCGGGTTGGTGGACGCGGGAGCTTTCCGCGCCGATCTCTTCTACCGCCTCAGCGTGCTGAGCGTCGAACTTCCTCCGCTGCGCGACCGCGACGGAGATATCGAGCTGCTCACGGCCTACTTTCTGCAAACATTTGGCGATCCCGCAATGCCGCCGAATCTGACGCGCGAGGCCACGATCGCTCTCAACGCGTATTCATTTCCCGGCAACGTACGAGAACTGGAGAACGCCCTGCGCCGGGCGGTGGCGCTCTCCTCCACCGGCCTTGTGACTGTGGACTGCCTCCCCGCCGAAATTACGAATGCCGGCCGCAAGCCCGGTAGCCTAACCACCGCCGGACAGCGATTAATCGCCGACCGGCCGGACATGGACGAGCTCCAACGCCGTTATCTGCAACTTATCCTGGACGAGACCGGCTGGAACCGCAGGCAGGCAGCCGCCGTCCTTCACCTTGACCGGCGAACCATTCAGCGTCTCATTGCACGCTATGGACTCCAAGGGCCCGCCGAACCCGAAGGTGACGCGGAGGGAGATGCCGAGCATACTGAATAGTTAGAGTTGTACAGAGAAGGCGCCGGCCACTGAAATTTTGAGACATCCAGCCCCCGCAACAATCGCCACACGTGCCTTGTTGATCCTGGGCGCCGCTTTGGTATTGTGTCCAGGCATGAACGCTCAAGCCGTTGCGCGAGCCTCCAGCGTATCCGGCCCCGTTTTGCTTTCGGCCGGCAATGGAGCTCCCGCAATCGCGGTGACGCCGGGATACGAGCTTGGTCCCGGGGACAGAGTGGATACACACGGCGGCGGCCGGGTGGTCATCGAACTGACCGACGGGAGCATGATCGTCGTTCAGCCTGAATCTGTGATCGTGATTAAAGACTTCCGCGCCGCGGCTTCACTCCGTGAATTGTTCGACATCATGCTGGGCAGCGTGCGAGTGAGAATAAACCATTTCGGCGGGCGCCCCAACCCATATCGGATCAACAGCCCGACCGCGTCGATCGCCGTGCGCGGAACGGACTTTAGCGTCACGGTGACTAGCCGGGGCGATACCCAGGTATCGGTCTACGAGGGTGTTGTGGTAGTAACCAGCCGCGCCGATCCCACGCAATCGGTCGTTATCGAAGCGGGGCGTGGCGCGTTACTGGTTCCAGGCCAAGGTTTCGAATTGTTCAATGTGCCCTCGGCCCGGGAAATCGCCGAGCAACGTGGATCCAATGAAGCCGGCGCCGAAAATCGCAATAATCCGATGGGTGATCGCGACATCGAGTCGCCGCGCAACATCGCCAGCGTCTACGAACAGTACATCGCGGGGCTATCGGAAATCGGACAGGTTCCTTTTCTGATGCGCTACAACGCTTTCCCGGAAGCGCATCTCGATAGTCTGGAAAACCCCGCATACGCCACCGGCTTCACGTCAGCCGAGGGTCGCGTGGTTTTCCTGCCTTCATTGAACGGCAGTGGCGGACTGGACGAAAATCCCACGCCTCCAGGGCTTTCCTCCTTCAGCACGCTCAATTACAGCGCTGAGTCGCAGATTTCGGGGTTCGTTCCGCTTCCCGACGGCTTTGTGATTGGCGGAAGCCTCACCGGGTCGCGCATTGGAAGCGGCGTGCAAGGGGCCTTTTCCGACCTTGGATTGTCGAGCATCTTAAGCCAGGCCCAGCCTGAGGCTAGCCTGCAATCCAGCGGCTCGTCCACAGGGGAGTTCTTCTCCGGTACGTTTCTCGTGGCGCGGCGGTTCGGAAGTAAGACGAGCATCGGCCTCGAAGTCGAAAGCCTGCAAGGGACGGGCTCCCTGGCTGTGCAGGTCCTTGCGGCAGGCCAGCTTAGCAGTTCCGTCGAACGCATAAACTCGAGTTCAACGGTTTCACAAGACCGTATAACGATCGGCGTCGATAGAGATCTGCCACACGATCAGAAGCTGGGACTGTTCTATCGCCACGGCGTAATCGCCGCTGACGAGGCCGAAACGAATCATCTACTGAACAACGTTCCCGAGCCGCTAGACGCTACACGCTCTTCGGGGCATTCCTCTGAGTTTGGGCTCCGTCTTCGCGGCCCGATCAGCCGAAAGCTTTTCTACGGTGTGGATGCCTCCTGGCTCGGGCTGGGGCTGAGCGACAACCTGACGCGAGCGATTGCCGTCAATTCATACCAGAGAGACCGTGCGCAGCGAACCTCCGCGGCATTAGGACTGGGCTATTTTCTCAACCAGCGCACGGTGTTTAGTCTCGATATCGCCGGCGGCGCTTCACTGGCGAACACGGATCGAACTCAGACTTCCGACAGCTTGCTGCTCCAGACCGGCAACCAGAGCAGCCGATTCGCCTCGGCGAATGTCGGCGTGCAAACCAACCTCTCTTCGCATATTTTCTTGAGCGCGTCGTTTCTCTATATTACTCAGGCTTATGATTTGAGCCAGCTCATCTATCCGGATAGCCTCGGGAACACGGTGTTCATTACCGATCCGTTTCTGCCTTTAACGGCGACCGGCTACAGGCCGCCGAGGAACTCTTCGGACTTCGGCGCGGGATGGCGATTTTCCGACCATCTCTTCCTGCAATACATGTTCTCGACATCCTATGGCGTGGACTCGGGAAGCCATACGGTAATGCTGCTCTACACCTTCCGGCGTCACCGCCCTGAGTAACTGAATCATTTCGATTTACGAAACGCGCCCAAGTTTTCCGGTTGCTCCTTCCGGGAGGGGCACCGCCTGCATTTCATGGTGCCCGTAAGACTTTTCTGCGATCCGTTGGCAAGAAAGTTGGTCGCACCAAGGCGATTGCTGTATACTTTTCGGGTCTGGGAGGCCAAAATGGAAATCCCGGCTAAGAACGCTTAGAATGTTTGTTTTTTCCCAACCATTCAACCAAAAGCTGAAGGGGAAGAATGGCAAAATGCCCCGGGCGATTTTCGTAGGGACAGCGCTCGTAGGGGGCGGTCGCTTCGCGCTGGCGTTTGCAACGGGTATGAGGATCACATGAACCGACGGGATTTTGCACGGCTTGGATGGGCCACCGTGATCGCGACGGGAGCAGGTAAGCTGCGGCCCGCGTTCGCGCAGTCGCCGGGGCCGCCACAGCATCCGAAGGTGGCGACGTTGGAGCCGAAGGCACACGAGCGCGCGGCGGATTTCACCTTGCGGATCGCACCGATGATGGTTGAGCTGGCACCCCAGGTTGTGCTCAGCACTATCGGCTACAGCAACCAGGTCCCCGGTCCCTTGCTGCGGATGCGAGAGGGCCAGCGCGTCGCCGTAGAGGTTGTGAACGA
>Ga0182024_10003136_pt1 | contig 39839 bp, 34 predicted proteins | sample P32metaG_FD_120480 | JGI IMG/M metagenome (GOLD analysis project Ga0182024, IMG submission 120480) | Permafrost microbial communities from Stordalen Mire, Sweden - P3-2 metaG (Illumina Assembly) | ecosystem: Environmental > Terrestrial > Soil > Wetlands > Permafrost | place: Sweden: Stordalen...
GACGGAATGGTCTAGACAACCCCGTCCTACCAGGAGCTTTGTTCTATTTCAGGGACCGCCGCACCGCATAACGCCACCGCGATCAACACGCCGCCAGACCGTTACCAACCCCAGGAAAACCGGACACCAAGCCTCAGAACTCCGGAAAGTTAAGGGCAGTGGGGCCTGGCCTCAGCCTTTCACCGGGATTGACGACCCGTCGGCCGTAGCGGTGGTTAAACAGGGCGAGGTGCACTTGACCGCCCCGATGCTGATCCTGGGCGGGGATGCGATCAGCGACTTCCAGGGCCTGCGGCACCTGGCGCCGGTGACCGGGCAGGTCCCGTCAACCTCCACGGTATGGCGGGTGCTGTCCGAGGCTGGGGACCCTGCAGGTGGCCCGGGTGAACACGGCAGTGGCCTGCTTCAGCCACCTGGCATTGCCTGTCGGCCAGCTACGCGACGCGGCCCCCAAGCTGCTGCGCTACCGGCGACCCGACGACCAGGAAGACCTCACCGGAGCGTGGAACCGGCACGACAGCCGGACCCTGAACTCTGCCCGCGAACAGGACAACATGATCAAAAAGCCAGAACCGTGATCAAGGAGAGAAGCCCGCCACCCCGATGAAAATCTGGAATGGCTTCGGATGTATCAAGTGCTCGCTCCCGCGCTCCGTATATGTCAACAGCAACAATGCTGGGCGTGGCGGTGCCGCTGACGTGGGTCAGGAGCGCATTGCCTGCTAACAAGGCCGTATCGTGAGGAGATAAGGCTAATGGTCGCCGTACTATCTTTGTGGCTAGCGTGCGCAGCTGCTGCCGTACTCGTCGCAAAGGACAAGAATCGCTCGGCTACTGAAGGCGTCATCCTCGGTATCCTGCTCGGCTTCGTCGGGATCTTTATCGAGATTTGCTTGCCTCGTAAACGGTAGAAGTGATGAGTACAGCAGGACGGGTCCTCTGGATAATCTGGTGTCTCGCATAGGCGGGATTCTGGCCCGGCGCCGCGCGTGGGCGAGGATCGAGGCCCGCCCACGGCGCTATCCCCGGTATCCGGGTCGCTGACAACGTGCTGGACGGGGTGATCTGCATCCGGCTGGACGCGATGGTCACCCCGGCGCACTCACACAAGCAGGGCGCTGCACCTAATTTCAAAGGTTACGGGCATCACCCCTTGCTGGCGTACTGCGATACACCACTGAAGGGCTGGCCTGGATGCTGCGGCCGGGCAGCGCCGGGATCGAGCACCGTCACCGATCACCTGCAGATCACCGACGCGGCGATCGCCGCGTCGCCGGCAAGCACCGGCGCCGCATGATGGTCACCTGAGACGGCACCAGCCACGGCCTGATAGAGCACTTGGACAAGCTCGCGTCCCGCCCCGGCCGCGAGCTGACCTACTCCGTCGGCTGGGCACTGGCCGCCCGCGAGCGCACCGCGATCCGGCTGGTCCCGGCCGGCGCGGGGCAGATCGCCATCGGCGCGGCTGGCGAGGTACGGGAACGCCCGGCCGATAACGCCTGCGCCAGCGCCGGTACCTGAAAATCGCCGCCAGCTCGCCCTGGGCCAGCGACATCGCCGCCGCCTGGACCCGCATCAGCGCCCTGCCGCACGCACCCTGACCAGCACCGGCCATCCCAGCGACCAAGAAAGGACAAACCCGGGGAACCGCGGAACCCCCGGCACCCGGCCCGGCAGCAGAGTCACACCCCGAACATAAAATCGAGATCTGCAACGCCAACTAGCGGCATGAACTACCCGATGAGCGGGCCGCGTGAATGATCAAGGCTAGCGGCTTGTCAACTAATCCCGCAAGACGCTGGTTTCGCCCGAGTGCTATGTCTCCGGCGGCATCGGCCCCAAGGTCGGCGATCCCATTCTGGCGCGGCTGATCATGCGGATGGGTTGCGGAAGTAGTGGCCCTTCTCGAGGTCGTCGATGAGCCCGGGATGGGTCGGGTGCCATCCCAGCAACTCGCGGGTCAGCGTGCTCGAGGCCGGGCTGTCGGCCGCGAGGAAGTGAGCCAGCCACGTGAAGTGCGCGCCTGCGTCCTCGGCAGAGATGGAGACCACCGGCACGTCAAGGTGGCGTCCGATCACTTCGGCGATGTCGCGGATCGGCACGCCCTCGTCGGCGACCGCGTGCAGCGTCGATCCCGCCGGGGCCTGCTCCAGCGCCAGGCGGAAAAGGTGCGCGGAATCGAGCCGGTGCACGGCGGGCCAGCGGTTGGACCCGTCGCCGATGTAGCCGGAGACGCCCTTGTCGCGGGCGATGCCGACAATGGTCGCCATGAAGCCGTTATCTCCGTCGCCGTGATTCGTCGGAGGGAGCCGCACGACTGACGAGCGGACGCCGCGGGAAGCGAGGGAGAGCACCAGTTCGGCAGTGGCCAGCCGGGTCAGCGGACCGCTGCCCATGGCGGCCACCGCCGGGCCGGGACCATGCCCGTCCCGTTCGGTGGCCACCCGGCCCGGTGTGAGCCCGAGGGTCCCGGAGGCGATGACGAACGGCCGGCCAGAACCCGCGAGCGCGTCGCCGAAGGTCTCGACGGCGCGGCGATCCGCGTCGGCCGCGCCCTGGAAGTCCCCTGAGAAGGCGAGGTCGTGCTTGAACGCGAGGTGGATCACACCGTCGGATGCGGCAGCCGCATCGCGCAGGCTGCCGGGGTCATCAAGAGTGCCGCTGTGCACCTGAGCCCCGGCGGCGGTGAGGGCGGCGGCTGAGGCGTCCGAGCGGGCGAGCCCGGTGACCTGGTGACCCGCGCCGATGAGCTCGGGTACGACGGCGGAGCCGATCCAGCCGGACGCGCCAGTGACGAATACACGCATGAGAAAACCTCCAGGTATCGACTGTCCCCGGCACAGGGTTTGCGCTAGGGCAGATCGATGTCAGTTACTGTCATCACTGTAGCACGCGATGTCAGTCGCTGCCGTCAAGTAGGATTCGGGGCATGGGTCGATGGGAGCCAAATGCGCGCGGCCGGCTCGAGCGGGCGGCACTGGAGCTCTACAGCGAGCGCGGGTTCGAACAGACCACGGTGGCGGAGATCGCTAAGCGGGCGGGGCTCACGGAGCGGACGTTCTTCCGGCACTTCGCTGACAAGCGCGAGGTTCTGTTCTGGGGCGCGGGCTCACTGCAGGACCTCCTCGTGGGCACCGTCGCCAGCGCGCCTGATTCCGCGGCGCCGATCGACGCGGTCGCCGCGGCCATCGAGGCTGCCGGCGCCCTGCTCCAGGAGCGCCGTGACTACGCCCGACAGCGCCAGGCCGTCATTGCTGCGAACGTAGAGCTTCAAGAGCGCGAGCTGATCAAGCTCGCATCACTCGCCTCGGCGATCGCCGGCACGTTGCGCCAGCGCGGCGTCAGAGACCTGGCCGCGAGCTTGACCGCCGAGGCGGGGATCGCTGTCTTCAGGATCGCGTTCGAACGCTGGATCAACGAGACCAGCCAGCGAGACTTCCCGCAACTCATCCGGGAGTCGCTCGACGAGCTCAAAGCCGTGACCGCGGGCAAATGATCACTGGCGGCGTAGCGGCTGATCACCGGCTGCCTAGCGGCTTAGCGACCTGACCGCCGGGGAACCTGACGGCGGCCGGCCGGTTGTTCTAGCGTTGGGCGCCGTGGCCGACTATCCGCACCCGTCCAGCCCAGGCCGCTCGGCCAACATGCGCGCTAACCGGCGCACCGACACCAAGCCCGAGCTCGCGCTGCGCCGCGCCTTGCACAGCCGGGGTTACCGGTACCGCAAGGATTACCGCCTGGATCTCGACGGCGGGAAACGAGTCCGGCCGGACATCGCGTTCACCGCTCGGCGGGTCGCTGTCTTCGTCGATGGCTGCTTCTGGCACTGCTGCCCCGAACACGGTAGTAAACCAGCCGTCAATGTCGGGTACTGGGACCCGAAGCTGCGCAGGAACGTCGAGCGCGACCGTGCCGCCGACACCGCGCTGCAGGCAGCGGGCTGGGCGGTCGTCCGGGTCTGGGAACACGAGCCGATCGAGACTGCCGTGGCTGCCGTGCTCGTCGCCCTGGGCAGCCAGCACGGCAGCCAGCACGACGGCCAGCACGGCAGCCAGCACGGCAGCCAGCGCGACGGCCCGCACGGCAGCCAGCACGACGCCCCGCACGGCCGCCCAGGCCTTAGCAAACCCGATTCCCCGGCCGCGGCGCCTTAGGACTGGCACACTCGAGATCACCCTCTCCTGCTCACTCGGGGAGTGCGCAGGAGCCCGCCCGAACCGGCCCGGATTCCGCGCACCGGTGCCGGACCTTCTGGGGAGCTATGCGCGTTTACCTGCCTTGCACGCTGTCGGCCCTGGCTGGGGTGCTAGCAAGCACCGACATCGGCCAGTCACCGACGGGCCAGCCGCTGCGCGGCTACGCCGTCACTCCCGCGCTGCGGGAGTGGTACGTCAGCGGCGATCTGGAAGAACTTGAGTACGCAGCCATGACGCAGGCGGCCAGGGCATCGCTCCGGCTGCTGCTTGAGGACCCCGACGCGCCGCCGCGGCGAGTCGTGCTTGCCGTCGAGATCCCGGACGAGCGGATCATCAAGGTCACCGTGTTCGACGAGCCGGCGCTGGTCGAGATCGACGGCACCGTGCCCGTTCATCTCATTGTTTCTGGCCATATCGACGACCCTCGCGCCACTGAGGACATCCGGGCCGCGGTCGCCGCGCTGCCCAAATCTGACGAGGGCGACGATGACGCGAGGTTCGCGGTGGACGGGGCAGAGGGGCACGAGCTGATGTGGTACGCCAGTCAGGAGCTGGTGTTCGTCACCGGGTGAGGGGGGTTCCCGCGTTTCATGCGACGATGATTGCGCCGCCGTCGAGGCAAGAGTCGGGTAGTCGAGTAGCGCAGGGAGCAAGTCGTCATGGATGCCGTCACTAACGTTCCGCCGCCGGTCAACGAGCCGATCAGGCAGTACGCCCCGGGCAGCGGTGACCGCGCCGTGCTGGCGGCAAGGATCAAGGAACTGGCCGGGGAACGGGCCGAGCTGACCATGACCGCGGGCGGCCGGCAGTGGATGGGTCACGGCGACCGGGTCGAGATCGTCGCGCCGCACAACCACCGGCACGTGCTCGGCGAGCTGGGCAACGTGACCGAGCAGGATGTGACGGCGGCGATCGAGTCGGCCAACCGCGCCGCGCCCGGCTGGCGCGAGCTGTCCTACGACGACCGGGCCGCAGTCTTCCTGAAGGCCGCCGAACTGCTCGCCGGACCCTGGCGCGCCACGATCAACGCGAGCACGATGCTGGGCCAGTCCAAGTCGGTGTACCAGGCAGAGATAGACGCTGCCTGCGAGCTGATCGACTTCTGGCGATACAACGTGCACTTCGGCAGGCGGCTGCTGGCCGAGCAGCCCGACTCCACCACCAGTGCATGGAACCGGCTGGAGTACCGGCCGCTCGAGGGATTCGTGCTTGCCATCACGCCGTTCAATTTCACCTCGATCGCCGGCAACCTGCCGACCGCGCCCGCGCTGATGGGCAACACGGTGATCTGGAAGCCGTCGCACACCCAGCAGCTGTCCGCGCACTACCTCATGCGCCTGTTGGAGGCCGCCGGGCTGCCGCCCGGGGTGATCAACATGGTGACCGGCGACGGCCGGACCGTGTCCAGGGTCGCGCTGGCCCACCCGGACCTGGCCGGCATCCACTTCACCGGTTCGACCGGGACCTTCCAGAACCTGTGGCGCACCGTGGGGCAGAACATCGGCAGTTACCGAGGCTATCCGCGGCTTGTCGGCGAGACCGGCGGCAAGGACTTTGTCATCGCCCACCCGTCAGCCGACCCCGACGTGCTGTCCACGGCGCTGATCCGCGGCGCGTTCGAGTACCAGGGCCAGAAGTGCTCGGCGGCGTCGCGTGCCTACGTGGCGCGCTCGGTCTGGGACCGGATGGGAGACAACTTCGTGTCGGCCGTGCAGTCGCTGACCATGGGCGACGTGTCCAGCGACCTGTCCCTGTTCATGGGCGCGGTGATCGACGGCAAGGCGCTGGCCGAGCATGCCGACGCCCTGGCCAGGGCCAAGACGAGGTCGTCGATCCGGGTGCTGGCCGGCGGCGACGTCGATGACAGCGAGGGCTACTTCGTGCAGCCGACCGTGCTGGCCTGCACGGATCCGACGGACGAGGTGTTCACCACGGAGTACTTCGGCCCGATCCTCGGGGTGCACGTCTTCGACGACGCGGACTACGACAGCGTGGTCGCGCAGGCAGCCGATATCTCGCCGTACGCACTGACCGGCTCGATCATCGCGCAAGACAGGACGGCGATCGCGGCGGCGACCGAGGCGCTCCGCTTCACGGCCGGCAACTTCTACATCAACGACAAGCCGACGGGGGCGGTCGTCGGCCAGCAGCCCTTCGGCGGAGCGCGGGCCAGCGGCACCAACGACAAGGCGGGCTCCATCTTCAATCTCATCCGCTGGGTCAATGCCCGGACCATCAAGGAACTGTTCGTCCCGCCGGTCGATTACCGATATCCGCATATGGGGTAATCACTGACGGCAATCGCTATTACGCAGGCCCGCTATTACGCAGGCCGAAGTCGCAGCCGACTTGCGCCGTTGGCTGGTGTCCTGTCGCGGTCTAATGATCTAAATGCGGGTAAATTTTCGGCGTTAAGCCTGAAAAGGGCATGCGCGTGAGCGTTGCCGCTCCCGGTCCGTTTCCCGGGGCTCCCCGGCGACTTCTCCGTAATGCCTGACAGGCGACGCGTTAGCCCTGCCGACGGTTCACTTCCGGTCGGCTGGCAGGCTGGGTTAGCTGGAGCTGCGACTGCTCCTGGAACGCTCCGCTGCCTTGCGGAACGCGGTGACAGCTCTCCCTTTCAGCTTCCAGTCCTGGTGATGGAGGCCGTCGTCTTGCGCCTTGTTGAACCACACCAGGCCCGTCATGTGATTGCCGTAGGCGGCCCAGGCGATGCCGACCTGGAACGGGGTGTTCCACTCGCTGTAGGTCAGCAGCAGGTCCGGCTGCCGGCCGATGGCGGTGCCGAATTCCCGGACGCCTTTCAGCGCAGGAGTCGGGGCGTGCTAGGTAGCGGCCCCCATGGCCGACCGTCGCGGTGCCGCGACGCAAGCGCCAGTACTCAAGCGGGGAAGGGCTCTATCGGCCGGGGAGGGGCTTGTGGTTCGTTCATCCCTATCTGCCCCCGACGCTGACGCGGCGCAGCGGCGATGACGCGATACGCTCACCCTGGCCCGAACACGCCGGAGGAACTCATTCACTGCCTGGTTCTTTGGAACATAGACCTGACCCTCGTTGACGTGACCAGGGTGACCAGGGACGCGTACGTCGACGCGTTCCGCCGGGTCACCGGCCGCCCGCTGGTCCAGCTGCCGCAGATGGCCGGCCAGAGCGAGTCAGAGATCTTCTTCGAGGCGCTGGCGCGCAACGACGCGGCGCCCACCGTGCCCGCGGCCGCCGCTCCGACCGATGACGGCAGCGACGAGTTGCTGGCCAGGTTCGTCAGCGAGCTCGCGACGGCGTTCGGCTCCCGGCGGGAATTGCTGGCTAAGAACGGCCGCATCCTGCCCGGGGCCAGGGAGGCGGTACTGGCGGTAGCGGACCTGCCCGGTGCGGTCCAGTCCGTGCTGACCGGCACCATCAGGCCGAACGCGGTGGAGAAGCTGCGCGCGTTCGGCCTGGAGCACTTCTTCGACTTCGAGATCGGCGGGTACGGGTCGGAGATCTACCCCAAGGGCGCCCAGCTGATGAGGTCCAGGAGCCGGGCGGCGGAGAAGTACGGCGTGGCCTTCACCGAGGCGTCGACGGTCTACATCGGGGACTCGACTCGCGACGTCGAGGCGGCGCGGGTTGGCGGTGCGCGGTCCGTCGCCATCGCGACCGGCCGGTCCACCGAGGCTGACCTGCACGCCGCTGGTGCTGGCATCGTGCTGCCCGACCTGACGGACGTCACCGCCCTGATCCGCGCGATTCAGCTGCTGACCATGTCGTCGGCAGGCTGACCAGCCCCAGCCGCGTACCTGTCCCGCCCGTCGGCCGCCGCCTCCTGTTTGGCCAGCCGCCCCACGCACCTGTTCGACTAGCCGCCCCACGCACCTGCTCCGTCAGCACGGAGGATCTGCACGTTGGGAGCGTGCGGATCCTCCGTTTTGATGGCAGCAGGCCGCGCAAGTGGGACTCGGCGCGGGTGGTCACGGCAGCATGGAGGATCTGCACGTTGGGAGCGTGCGGATCCTCCGCCTTGATGGCGAAGGTCGCCGCGAGAGTAATGGGAGCCCGGGGCGAGTGGTTACGGAAGCTCGAGGCGAGTGGTTACGGAAGCCCGGGGCGCGCCGGTGGGGCTTGTGCCGCGGGTGCGGGTGCCCACCGCGCCGCGGCCGGTGACCGCTGCCGCAGGTCGTTGCGGATTTCCTGGCCCAGGCGGCGGGTCTCGCGGCGATTGAGCGCAGCGCCTGCCAGCGCGCCGGTCAGCAGCGGGCCGAGCGAGGTGGCGCTCCGGCCGGCCCGGGCCAGCAGCCTGCGCTGCAGGCGGCGGCGCAGCGGCGATCCCACCGCGAGGATGATCCCGCCGGGCGCCAGCGCCACCCCGCGGCGGCTCGCCCACGCCCCGACGTAGGCCGTCATGCGCTCCGCGGCCGAGCCGGGCGCCCGCAGCCCGTACACCTCGTGCAGTTCCGCGATCAGCTTGAGCTCGATCCCCACCAGGGCCAGCGTCTCGGTCGCGATCTCCACCGGCATGGCCGGGACGACGGGCAGCACGGTGGCCGCGCCGACCGCCGCGCCGACGCTCGCCGCGGCCCGGGACGAGCCCCTGATCAGCGCGTCCGCGAGTTCCTCCGGTGAGCAGCCGGGAAACTGGCGCCGCAGCGTCGCCTGATCCCGTACCGGCAGCCGCGGTGCCATCGCGATCACCTGGTCAGCCAGCCAGCGGCCGGCCGAGTGCGCGCCGCGCCAGGTGACGTGGCCGCCATGCCCTGCGGCCCGCACGGTGGCTGCGGTCAGCCGCCTGATCCGCCCAGCCGAGCCGGTCGCACTGACCTCCCCGACCAGCTCCGCGACCTGCCCGGGTAGCTCCGGCCCGGCTATCTCCGCCGGATCGTCGGCTTTACTGCCTGCTTTGGTCATGGAATACGACTACCCGTCCAACGCGGCAGCGACCGTGTAGCGGGCCCCCAGTTGCGGGGCGACGTCGCGGCGTCTCATGCTGGGGCCTATGCCCATGGATGATCAGGCGGCCCCGGTACCCGGCTCGGCTGTGCCCGGCTCGGCTGTGCCTGGCTCGGCTGTGCCCGGCTCGACTGTGCCCGGCTCCGCTAGTCGGGGCTCCGCTAGTCGGGGCTCCGCTAGTCCGGGCTTTGCTAGTCCCGGCGCTGCTGACCCTGCACTGGCCGGGCGCGACTACGGCGAGGTGCTCTGGGAGCCCGGGCCGGAGGCGATCGACGCTGCCCGGGTCACCGGCTACGGCCGCTGGCTGGCGGACAGCCGCGGCCTCGACCTCCGCGGTCACGACCAGCTCTGGCAATGGTCGGTGGGCGAGCCTGCCGCATTCTGGGACTCCGTCTGGGATTACTTCGGCGTGCTCGGCGACCGGGGCACCGGCCCGGCACTGGGCCAGGCCGGCATGCCCGGCGCCAGCTGGTTCGACGGCGGCACGCTCAACTACGCGCGTAATGCCCTGCGGACAGCGCGCACCGAGCCTGCCCGCACCGCCGTGATCTACCGGAGCGAGGACGGCAGCGGCGGCTCGCTCACGTACGGAGAACTCGAACGCGAGGTCGCCAGGGTGGCGGCCGGCCTGCGCGCGCTCGGCGTCACCGCCGGCGACCGGGTAGCGGCCTACCTGCCGAACGTCCCCGAGGCGCTGATCGCCATGCTGGCGACCGCCAGCCTGGGGGGGATCTGGTCGTCGTGCTCGCCAGACTTTGGGGCCAGCAGCGTGATCGACCGGTTCGCGCAGATCTCGCCCAAGGTCCTGATCGCCGTCAGCGGTTACGCCTACGGCGGGAAGGACTACGACCGGACCGGCGAAGTAGCGAGCATCGCGGCGGCGCTGCCCGGCCTGGCCGCGGTCCTGCTCGTGCGTGCCGCCGGGGACGCGACACCTGCCGGGGATGCCGCACCCGCCGGGGACGCGACACCCGCCGGGGACGCGACACCCGCCGGGGATGCCGCACCCGCCGGGGACGCGACACCCGCCGGAGATGCCGCACCCGCCGGAGATGCCGCACCCGCCGGAGATGCCGCACCCGCCGGGGACGCGACACCCGTCGCAGCCGCGACACCCGCCGGGGATGCCGCACCCGCCGACCCCGCCGGCCCCTCACCCGGCGCGGGTCCTGGCCCGCGCCGGCTCGGCTGGGACGCACTCCCCGATGACCCAGCGGGCGATCCGGCCGCGCAGCTGGAGTTCACCGAGGTGCCGTTCAGCCAGCCGCTGTGGGTGCTCTATTCGTCCGGCACCACCGGCCTGCCCAAGCCCATCGTGCACGGCCACGGCGGGATCGTGCTCGAGCACCTGAAAGTGCTTTCCTTCCACCAGGATCTCGGGCCGGATGATGTCTTCTTCTGGTACACCACGACCGGCTGGATGATGTGGAATTACCTGGCCGGCGGCCTGCTGGCCGGCGCGACCGTGGTGCTCTACGACGGCAGCGCGACCCATCCGGATACCGGCGCGCTCTGGCGGCTGATCGCGGAAACCGGCGTTACCTACGCCGGGACCGGCGCTCCCTACCTGCTGGCCTGCGCCAAGGCCGGACTGCGGCCGGGCGCCGATCATGACCTGTCGAAGCTCCGCGGCGTCGGATCCACCGGGTCCCCGCTGCCGCCCGAGGGCTTCCGCTGGGTATATGACGCAGTGGGCAGCGACCTGCTGCTCGGATCGTTCTCCGGCGGAACCGACCTGTGCACCGGCTTCGTCGGGCCGAGCCCGCTGCTCCCGGTGCGGGCCGGCGTGATCGCGGGCCGGTGCCTCGGCGCGAAGGTGGAAGCGTATGACGCGAACGGCAATCCGGTTACCGGCGAGGTCGGCGAACTGGTGCTCACGCAGCCGATGCCCTCGATGCCGGTGGGCTTCTGGAATGATCCCGGCGGCGAGCGGTACCGCGCCAGCTATTTCGCCGAGTACCCGGGCGTATGGCGGCACGGCGACTGGATCATGTTCCTGCCGGACGGCGGCTGCATTATCTACGGGCGCTCCGATGCCACCCTGAACAGGGGCGGCGTCCGGATGGGCACCAGCGAGTTCTACCGCGTGGTGGAGCGGCTGCCGGAAATCGCCGACAGCCTGGTCGTCGACACCGGGCGGCTCGGCCGTGACGGCCGGCTCATCCTCTACGTCGTGCCGGCCGGCGGATGCGAGCTTGACGACGGCCTCACCGCCCGGATCCGGTCCCAGCTGCGCAGCCAGCTGTCGCCGCGGCATGTCCCGGACGAGATCCACCAGGTGCCCGGCATCCCGCGCACGCTGTCCGGCAAGAAGCTCGAGGTGCCGGTCAGGAAAATCCTGCTGGGCACGCCGATCGCCGACGCGGCCGACCTGGACGCGCTGGCCAACCCGGAAGTGCTCGCCTTCTTCGCGCCGGAAGAGCCGGGGGGACGGCCATGACCACCCCGGCGGGCCGGACCGGCGGCGTGCCGGACCGCCGCTTCGGCGAGGAGGGCGGCCTGCTGACGTACGGCGGCTACCTGCGCCTGCCGGAGCTGCTGGCACAGCAGGTACCGCAGGTCGATCCGCCCGCTCATGACGAGCTGCTGTTCATCACGGTGCACCAGGCGTACGAGCTCTGGTTCCAGCAACTGCTGCACGAGCTCGGCGCCGCCCGTGGCGCGATGGCGGCAGGCGAGACGTGGCGGGCCAGGCAGCTGCTGCGCCGCGCGCACGTCATCGAGCGGCTGCTGGTCAGCCAGATCGACGTGCTGGAGACGATGACGCCGCAGGACTTCCTTGAGTTCCGCGCGGCGCTTGCGCCGGCCAGCGGATTCCAGTCGGTGCAGTTCCGCGAGCTTGAGTTCCTGTCCGGCGCGAAAGATGAAGGGTACATCGCTCGTTTCCGCGCTCTGACAGACGCAGAACGAGCCCGGCTGGCCCGTCGCCTGGCCGAGCCCTCGCTCTGGGACGCCTATCTCGACCTCCTGCGGAGCAGGGAACTGCCCGTCGATGCGGCTGATCAGATCCTGGCGTCGCTCGTCACCATCGCGCGGGACCGCGCGAGTCACGATGATCTGTGGGAGCTCGCCGAGGACCTGCTGACCCATGATGAAATAGCGGGACTCTGGCGGGCCAGGCACGTCCAGATGGTGGAGCGGCAGATCGGCACAAAGTCAGGTACCGGCGGGTCGACCGGCGGGCCGTACCTGCACAGCCGGGTGCCGCTGCGCTATTACCCGCTGCTGTGGGAACTGCGAGATTGGTTGTAACGGCCGCGGCGGCGCGCGGTGGCAGGCCCGGGACACGAAGGAGTGGGACCGATGGCGGAAAACGCGGGTGATGGGAAGCTTGCCCTGCTAACCGAGGCAGCGGCGCTTGCTCAGGGTGACGGCGGGCCGGACGACCTGCTGAGTTACCTGCGGGCCTACTACCGGCATGTCGCGGTCGAGGACCTGGCCGAGGCCGGGCCGGAGCGGATTGCCGCCGTGGCGACCGAGCAGGCCGCGTTCGCCGCGCACCGGCCGCAGGGCCGGGCGCTGCTCCGGATCCGTCCGGCCGGGCAGTCGGCATCGCTGGAGCCGGCCGGGGCCGTGCTTAACATCGTCACCGACGACATGGCCTTCCTCGTTGACTCGGTGACCATGGAGCTGTCCAGGCACCATCTCGCGGCCCACCGGGTGATCCATCCGCAGCTGCGTGTCCGCCGGGATGTCACCGGAGCGCTGCGCGGCGTGCTCGGGCTGATCGACGGGTCGCCGCCCGCGCACGACGAGATCGCCGAGTCGTGGACGCACATCGAGATCGGCGTGCTCGCCGACGACGCCGAGATTGCCAAGCTGGAGGACGACCTGCAGCGCGTGCTCGGCGACGTGCGGGTAGCGGTGGAGGACTACCCGAGGATGCTGGCCAGGGCAGTGCAGCTGGCCGAGGATCTCGCGCTGTCCGAGGCGGCTGCGTCGGCCGGGGCGGACGCCGGAGCCGAGGCGCCCGCCGAGATCGAGGCGCTGCTGCGCTGGCTCGCCGACGGTCATTTCACCTTCCTCGGCTACCGCGAATACGACCTGCTGGACGGGCCGGACGGGATGATGCTGCGCGCGGTGCCCGGCACCGGTCTCGGCATCCTGCGGCACGACAAGCAGGGATCGAGCTCGTTCGCCGCGCTGCCGCCAGCGGTCCGGGCCAGGGCGCGGGAGCCGAGGCGGCTGATCCTGACCAAGGCGAATTCGCAGTCCACCGTGCACCGGCCGAGCTACCTCGACTATGTCGCGGTCAAGCGGCTCGACGACGCGGGCGAGGTGGCCGGCGAATTCCGGTTCCTCGGCCTGTACACCCACGTTGCCTACTCCGAGAGCATCACCCGCATCCCGGTCCTGCGGCGCAAGCTGGCGGGTGTGCTGGAGGCCCTCGGCCTGACCGCGGACAGTCATGACGGCAAGGATCTCGCCGAATTCCTGGAGAACTACCCGCGGGAGGAGCTCTTCCAGACCCCGGTGCCCGAGCTTGCCCCGATCGCCTCGGGCGTGCTCCGGCTGCGCGACCACCAGCAGACCCGGCTGTTCCTGCGCAAGGACATCTACGGCAGGTACATGTCCTGCCTGCTGTACATGCCGAGGGACAAGTACACGACCAAGGTCAGGCTGCGGGCGCAGGAGATCCTGCTCCGGGCCCTGGATGGCGCCTCGGTCGGCTACAGCGTGATGGTCGGGGAGTCGGCGGTGGCCAGGCTGCATATCGTGGTCCGCGCCCGCCGCGGCTCCGTGCTGCCCGATGTGGACGCTGCCGGGCTGGAGAAGCGGCTCGCCGCCGTGGTCAGGTCGTGGGACGACGACCTGGCCGAGGAAGCGACCAGGATGCTCGGCGCGCAGCGTGCCCGCGTGCTGCTGGCCATGTGCGGTGACACGATCCCGGACACCTACAAGACGGACGTTCCGGCCGTCGCGGCTGTCGGCGACCTGGTCAAGGTCCTTGAGTTGCGCGAGTCGGGAGAGGGCATCGCCTTCGAGCTCTGGGAGTCGGTGGGCTTCGTCGGTGGCGTGCCCGTGGAGCACGATCAGCGGATCGGCGCGTCCGGGGCGTTCAGTCGGCGGGTCTGGCGGCTCACCATCTACCGGACCGGCTCGCCGATCACGCTTACCGATGTGCTGCCCAGGCTCCAGCACATGGGCGTCGATGTCGTGGACGAGCACCCGTACGAGTTCTCCGGCAGCGGCGCCTACGCCGGTGAGCCGTTCTGGATCTATGACTTCGGGCTGCGCAAGAGCGGGTCCGGGGACGCGGCCGGCACCGGCCAGGACGCGGCCGCGGATCCGGCGTCAGCCGCCGGGCGGTCCCGGGTCGCGGTCTCGCTCGAGTCGGTGAAGGACCTGGCCGAGGGCGCGCTGACCGCCCTGTGGCACGGGCAGATCGAGGACGACGGATTCAACGCGCTGGTGCTCGACGCCCACCTGACCTGGCGGCAGGTGGTGGCGCTGCGCGCCTATGCCAGGTACCTGCGCCAGGCGGGCATCACGTTCAGCCAGAACTACGTCGAGCGGGTGCTGCGCGCCAACGTGACGGTGACGCGGCTGCTGGTGCGGCTGTTCGAGTCCCGGTTTGACCCCGACCATCAGGCGGGCGAGCGCGAGCGGAGCGAGGCCATCGCGGAGGAGATCCGCGGCGAGCTCGACGATGTCGCCAGCCTCGACCAGGACCGCATCCTGCGGGCCTACTGGGGCCTGATCGCCGCGACGGTGCGGACGAACTACTTCCAGGAGAAGACCGGGCCGCACGCCCCGCTGCCGTACTTCGTGGCCAAGCTTGACGCGGACAAGGTGCCCGACCTGCCGGCCCCCCGGCCGAAATTCGAGCTCTTCGTCTACTCGCCCAGGTTCGAGGGCGTGCACCTGCGCTTCGCGGACGTCGCCCGCGGCGGGCTGCGCTGGTCGGACCGGCCGGAGGACTTCCGTACCGAGGTGCTCGGCCTGGCGAAGGCACAGGAGGTAAAGAACTCGGTCATCGTTCCCTCCGGCGCCAAGGGCGGCTTCGTCTGCAAGCAGCTGCCCGATCCCGCTGACCGGGAGGCCTACCTGAACGAGGGGCTGGCCTGCTACCGGATGTTCATCTCCGCGATGCTGGACGTCACCGACAACCTGGTGGCCGGAGAGGTGGTGCCGCCCGTCCGGGTGGTCCGTCATGACCGGGACGACCCGTACCTGGTGGTGGCCGCGGACAAGGGCACGGCGACCTACTCGGACACGGCCAACGAGATCGCCGGGAGCTACGGGTACTGGCTGGGCGACGCGTTTGCCTCCGGCGGTTCCGAGGGCTACGACCACAAGAAGATGGCCATCACGGCGCGCGGCGCCTGGGAGGCGGTCAAGTTCCACTTCCAGGCACTCGGCATGGACACCAGCTCCGATGACTTCACCGTCGTCGGCATCGGCGACATGTCCGGTGACGTGTTCGGCAACGGCATGCTGCTGTCGAGGCACATCAGGCTGGTGGCGGCGTTCGACCACCGGCACGTGTTCGTCGACCCCGATCCTGATCCCAGGGCAAGCTTCGCCGAACGGCATCGGCTGTTCACGCTGCCCAGGTCCTCCTGGGCGGACTACGACACGGCGCTGCTCTCGGCCGGCGGCGGCGTGTGGCCGCGCAGTGTCAAGTCGCTGCGGCTGTCGCCGGAGGCGCGGGCCGCGCTCGGCATCGACGACGACGTGACCATGCTGACCCCGGATCAGCTCATCTCCGCGATCTTGTCGGCGCCGGTGGACCTGCTGTGGAACGGCGGCATCGGCACCTGGGTGAAGGCAAGCGCCCAGTCGCACGCCGACGCCGGCGACCGGGCCACCGACGCGGTCCGGGTGGATGCCACCGACCTGCGCGCCAGGATCGTCGCCGAGGGCGGGAACCTGGGCCTGACCCAGGCGGCCAGGATCGAGTACGCCCTGGCGGGCGGCCTGGTGAACACCGACTTCATCGACAACTCGGCCGGCGTTGACACCTCCGACCACGAGGTCAACATCAAGATCCTGCTCGACGGGGTGGTGCGCACCGGCGAGCTGAAGGCCGCCGACCGCAACCGGCTGCTGCACGAGATGACGGACGAGGTCGCCGCCCTGGTGCTGGCCCACAATTACCACCAAAACAGGACCCTGGCCGCCTCCTGCGCGCAGGCCGCGCAGATGCTGCACGTGCATGCGCGGTACATCCGGAAGCTGGAACGAGACCGGCGGATTCGCCGCAGGCTCGATGTGCTGCCCGGCGACAGGGAGATCGCCGAGCGGCGGGCTGCCGGGGTGGGCCTGACCGTGCCGGAGTTCGCCGTGCTGCTCGCCCAGACCAAGATCGCCGCAACCCAGGAGGTGCTCGCCTCCGACCTGCCCGATGACGCCTATCTCCAGCGCGTGCTGGTCAGCTACTTCCCGACCCCGCTGGGAGAGCGCTATTCATCCCTGATGGGATCTCACCGGCTGCATCGTGAGATCATCACCACCGCGGTCATCAACGACATGGTGGACCGGGCCGGGATCACCTTCACGTTCCGGCTGAGCGAGGAAACCGGGGCGTCTGTCCCCGACATCGCCCGCGCCTGGCTGGTGGCCAGGGATGTCTTCGGCCTGCCGGATTTCTGGGCGCAGGTCGAGGCGCTGGACGGCAAGGTCGATACGGCCACCCAGATCACCATGGCGCTGGAAGCCCGCAAGCTGACCGAGCGGGCCGCCCGCTGGCTGCTGCACAGCCGCCGGCCGCCGTTCGACATTGCCTCGACGATCGGTTTCTTCGCCAGCGGCGTGCGGACGGTGGCGGCCGGCCTGCCCACGCTGCTGATCGGCCGTGACCTGACCGGGTACACCGAGCGCAAGGACACCCTGACGGCCCGGGGGGTGCCTGCTGACCTCGCCCACTGGGTTTCGGCCATGGTCCCGGCCTACTCGTCCTTCGACATCGTGGATGTCGCCGCCAGCACCGGCCGCGGCATCGAGGAGACCGCCGAGGTGTACTTCGACCTGGCCGAGCGACTGCAGATCAACCGCCTCAGGGACCGGATCACCGCATTGCCCCGCGACGACCGGTGGAACACGATGGCGCGCGGCGCGCTACGGGACGACCTGTTCGCCGCGCACGCCGCGCTCACCAAGGACGTGCTGAAGGTGACCGGCCCGGGCAGCCCGGAGGAGCGGCTCGCCGCCTGGGCGAAGCGGAACGATTCAGCGGTGCGGCGGGCCGGCCAGACGCTCACCGAGATCTGGGAGAGCGACGCGTTCACGGTGGCGACCCTGTCCGTGGCCGTGCGTGCGGTCCGCACCCTGGTGACCGCCAGCAGGCTGCCGGAATAGCCGGTGCGTCACGAGCCCGCGGGCAACTCACAGCCGGCGGGCTGACGTAGGCTTCCGCCATGGCAACCGACGCCGCCGGCGAAATCTCGGAACTGAAGGCGAAGCTCGCCAGTGTCGAGGCTGTCCTGGATCCGGACACCATGCTGAAGGAGGCGGACGGGCTGCGGGTCCGGGCCGCCGACCCGGCCCTCTGGGAAGACCAGGAGCAGGCACAGGCAGTCACCCGCAGGCTCTCCTACCTCGACGGCGAGCTGGCCAGGCTGGAGCGCCTGCGCCAGCAGCTCGACGACACCGCGGTGATGTTCGAGCTGGCGGAGCGCGAGAACGACGAGCCCGCCAGGGTGGAGGCGGCCCACGATCTGTCCGTGCTCCGCCGGGAGATGAACCAGCTGGAGATCCGCACCCTGCTGTCCGGTGAGTACGACTCCCGTGAGGCGCTGATATCGATCAACGCGCAGGCGGGCGGCGCTGACGCGGCCGACTGGGCAGAGGGCCTGCAGCGCATCTACCTGCGCTGGGCCGAGCGGCACGGGTATCCGACCGAGGTCTACGACACGTCCTACGCGGAAGAGGCCGGGATCAAGTCCACCACGTTCGCCATCAAGGCCCCGTACGCCTATGGCACGCTGCGCGGCGAGCACGGCACGCACCGGATGGTCCGCATCTCCAAGTACGACAACCAGGGGCGCAGGCAGACATCCTTCGCCGGGGTGAGCGTGATTCCCGTAGTCCAGCGGGCCGACCACATCGAGATCGGCGAGGACGAGATGCGCATCGACGTCTTCCGGTCCAGCGGCCCCGGCGGGCAGGGCGTGAACACCACGGACTCGGCCGTCCGGATCACGCACCTGCCGACCGGGATCGTGGTGTCCTGCCAGAACGAGCGGAGCCAGATCCAGAATCGCGCCAGTGCCATGGCCGTACTGCAGGCCAAGCTGCTGGAGCGCAAGCGGGCCGAGCAGGCGGCGAAGATGGCCGAGTTGCGCGGCGAGAACACGAGCAGCTGGGGCACGCAGATCCGCAACTACGTCCTGCATCCGTACCAGAACATCAAGGACCTGCGGACCGGCGTCGAGACCGGCAACACCGCGGCCGTGCTCGACGGCGAGATCGACGAATTCATCGAGGCGGAGATCCGCTGGCTCCGCACCCAGGGCCTGTAGCCAAGAGCGTCTCCGGGCTGGGCAGCCAGGCCTACTGCGCCGGCCCGCTGCTAGCCGTGCTGCTCAGTGCGACAACTGCATGGCGAGCACCAGCAGCAGGGCGATCAGCGCGAGCACGACCAGGGGCATCCGCAGGCCGTTCCCCTGGTGGTGCACGTGCGCTCTAGCCGCCTGGCAGACCGGGCAGTGACCCTCTGCCACCGGCCCCGCGCAAGCAGCGCAGATCAGGTGTTCGCAGCTCATCTGGGTCTCCTCCGTCCCGGTGGCTACCCGGTCACTTCGCCGATGTTGGACGTTCCTGACCAGTTTCCCCCCTACACTGGCCCAAGGCCAAACCGGGACGCCTGGCCGCCCCGGCAGGTCGTCCGCATTTTCGTCGAGCGCCGTGTGATGGGCCTGTGATCCACTTCGACAACGTCACCAAGTTGTATCCGAATCAGAGCCGTGCCGCCCTGGAGAGCGTCAGTCTGGACGTCGAAAAAGGCGAGTTCGTCTTCCTGGTCGGGCCATCAGGGTCCGGTAAATCGACTTTCCTCCGCCTGGTGCTCAAGGAAGAGCGGCCGACCGACGGCAGGATTCACGTCGCGGGCAAGGATCTGGCCCGGCTGACCAATTGGAAGGTGCCGCACCTGCGCCGCCGGATTGGCTGCGTGTTCCAGGATTTCCGGCTGCTGCCCAGTAAGAACGTCTATCAGAATGTTGCCTTCGCGCTGGAGGTCATCGGCAAGCCGCGGCGGTTCATCCGCAAGGTCGTGCCGGAGGTGATTGACCTTGTCGGTCTGGAGGGCAAGCGGGACCGGATGCCCGACGAACTGTCCGGCGGCGAGCAGCAGCGGGTGGCGATGGCCCGCGCATTCGTCAACCGGCCGATGATCCTGCTCGCCGACGAGCCCACCGGGAACATCGACCCGGCGACATCCATCGGCATCATGAAAGTCCTCGACCGCATCAACCGGACCGGGACCACCGTCGTGATGGCCACGCACGACGCGGCGATCGTGGACTCCATGCGTAAGCGCGTCATCGAGCTTGAGTACGGCAAGGTGGTGCGCGACCAGTCGCGCGGGGTCTACGGCCAGGCCTACTGACCGACTTGATCAGGATTCACGATCAGGGATCAGGATTCTCGATCAGGATTACCAAGGGATCAGGACATGCGTGCGCAGTTTGTCTTCCATGAGGTCTGGATCGGGCTCCGGCGGAACCTGACCATGACCATCGCGCTCGTCGTGGTGGTCGCCATCAGCCTGTCACTGCTCGGCACCGGGCTGCTCTTCGTCAAGCAAGTCGACAACACCAGGACCTACTGGCAGGGCAGGGTCCAGCTGTCCATCTACCTGTGCACTCGCACCAGCGTGAGCCCGCAGTGCACGAAAAACGGCCCGGCCACGCCCTCGGAGATTGCCCAGATCCAGCAGGACCTGAAGAGCCTGCCCCAGGTCATCGGCCTGCGCTATGAGTCGCAATCGCAGGCCTACGCCCGGTTCCGGCAGGAATTCTCCCAGGATCAGTCCTTCGTCAGCACGGTCAGCAAGGGCGATATCCCCAACTCGTTCCAGGTGAAGCTCAAGAACACCGAGGCTGATTTCCCGATCGTGGCAGATACGGTGGAAAACCGTCCCGGCGTGGACCAGATCGTGGATGATTCCTCGATCCTGGACAAGTTCTACAAGCTGCTCGACGGGGCGAGGAACGCGGTGGTGGTCGTCGCGATCATCTTGCTCATCGCGGCTATCCTGCTGGTGGCCAACACCATCAGGCTGTCTGCCTTCAACCGCCGCAGGGAGACCAGCATCATGCGGCTGGTCGGCGCCTCGAACTTCTATGTCCAGCTGCCGTTCCTGGTCGAAGGCGTGATCGCCGGCCTGTTCGGCTGGCTTGTCGCGGCCGGGCTGCTCATCGCGGTGAAGACGCTTGGGCTGGATACGCTGCAGCAGTACTTCCCGTTCAACGTGCAGCTGAGCGCAACGGACCTGGTCGAGGTCATCATCCTGGCGATGATCATCGGTGTGCTGCTGTGCGGTGCCACGTCGTTCCTGACGCTCAGGCGCTACCTGCGGGTGTGACGTCCCGGGGACAGGAGGACTGTGGCAGCGGAGCAGGGGACAAAGATCATCGCCAGAAACCGGCGAGCCAGGCATGACTATCACATCGAGGATGTGATCGAGGCGGGCCTGGTGCTCACCGGCACCGAGGTGAAGTCACTGCGGGCCGGGCGGGCTTCGCTGACTGACGGATTCGGCCAGATCTCGGATCACGAGGCGTGGCTGCATGGCGTGCACATTCCCCAGTACACGCAGGGCACATGGACTAACCACGAGCCCCGTCGTCCCCGTAAGCTGCTGATGCACCGCAAAGAGATCGACAAACTGGCAAGCGCGACCGCGGAGCGCGGCCTGACGCTGGTGCCGTTGTCGTTGTACTTCAAAGACGGGAAGGCCAAGGTCGAGCTGGCACTGGCCCGCGGCAAGCGGACCTATGACAAGCGCCACGACCTGGCAGAGCGAGACGCTGCCAGGGATATCGATCGTGCCTTGCGGCGGCGGCGGTAGCCGAGTGACGAATCATGGCACGCATGCGTAGGCGCGGGTCGCACGCTGCGGCGCAGCGTGCGCCGCAAAAAAGGCCACGCGTCCGCACCGTGCCCGTTATTCCCGGTCGGCAGGTGCCGCCAGTACCGGAAACCCCGGTGACGGACGGGCCGGCGGCAGGCGGACCGCCCGCGGGCAGGCCGGTCGCAAGCCGGCCGCCAGCCCAATCCTGGGCTGCGGCGGATCCGGCTGCCGCGGGTCCGCCGGCGCAAGCCCAGGGTGCGGAGTTCTGGACCCCGTGGGGTCCGCCCGCGGGCAACTCCGGCCCGGGGGTTCCGCCTGCGGGCAGCCCCGTCCCGCCGAGCCAGCCGGTCTCGCCCAGTGCTCAGCCGGATCCGGCAGCGCCGCGCATGGCGGAGCCGGGTCCGCCGGTGTCACCCATGACCCGGCCCGATCCGCCCTCGTCGCGGGCTGTCCGGCCGCCGGCTCGGCCGGTCCAGCCGCCGGCTCCGTCAGCTCCTCTGTTCCCGCCGTCCGCTCCGCTGGATGTGCGGCTCCCGCCGTCCGCTCCGCTGGATGTACGGGTCCCGCCGTCCGCTCCGCTGGATGTGCCGGTCCCGCCCTCGGCTCCGCTCGTCCCGCCCTCGGCTCCGCTCGTCCCGCCGTCAGCTCCGCTGGTCCCGCCGTCAGCACAGCCCGCTGCTGGGCAAGCCCCGGGGCGCCCTGCGTTGCCGGCCGGCGGATTGCGCGCCAGCCTCACGCCGAAGCGCGTCGTCGCTGCGGTCTGCGCGGTCGTGGTCCTGGCCTTGATGCTGGTCAGCGCGAGGTCGCCTGATCCGTCCGCTGAACCGACCGTCCAGCAATTCCTGCTTGCCTGGGAAGAGGGACAGTACCGGACGGCGGCGGCGCTGACCACTGGCGACCCGAACGTCGTGACAGCGGCACTGCGCACCGCATATCAGCAGCTGGATGCGGCAGACATCACCCTCAGCATGGGCCGGATCATCCAGCACGGCGACACCGGCGAGGCCCAGTTCAATGCGTCGATCGATCTCGGCCGCAGCGGAGCGCCCTGGGGCTACCAGGGACAGTTCGCCCTGCACAGGATTGGTTCGACCTGGAAGGTCGTATGGCATCCCAGCGTGATCCATCCTGGCTTGCGACCAGGGTTGCGGCTGGCCGTCGTGACCACGATGCCCAAGCGTGCCGCGCTGCTGGATGCCTCGGGCAGGCCGCTGGAAAGGCGCTCGCGGGTGGTCGTTGCCGGGGTGCGCCCAGGTCGCCTGACCGACCCACAGCGGACAGCTGACCGGCTAGCCGACGCGACGCACCTCCCCGCCAATGAGGTGTACGGGGAGATTCTCGCTGCGCCGTCGGCTCACTTCTTCGAGCTTGTCCGGTTCCGGCCAAGCACCTACCATCGTCTCCGCGGCAAGCTCCGGCGGGTGCCTGGGCTGGTCATCAAGCGAATCAGGCTGCGGCTCTTCGAGAGCGCGGCAAGTTCGATCGTAGGCTCGGTCGGTACCGAGACGGCCAAGGTGCTGCGTATTGACGGAGTGCCCTACCGGCCAGGCACCACGGTGGGCTTGTCGGGACTGCAGCTGGCCTACCAGCACTTCCTGGTCGGCACCCCGACGACCGAGGTAGTGGCCGAGAACGCGGCAGGTCGGCATGTATCGGTGCTGAAGAGCTGGCCAGGAGCGGCAGGCAAGCCGGTGCGAACGACCATCCACAGTGCTACCCAGGCCGCAGCCGACAGCGCCATCCGGTCACTGCCCAGGTCCGCGGCGATCGTTGCCGTCCGTGCCTCCAATGGCAAGATTCTCGCCGTCGCGACGCGCAAGGCGCATGGCATGCCAGCCGTCAACGCGCTGGACGGCCGCTACCGGCCGGGTCAGACCTTCACTATCGTCTCCACCGCGGCGCTGATCACGACCGGCTTCAACGTCGCCACGCGAATACCTTGCAAGAACCAGGATCCGGTCGGCGGCCGCACCTTCAGGAACAGTCCGCGTGAATCGGGACTGGGCATGCTGCCGCCGTTCAGCACCGACTTTGCCCATGCGTGCAGTACGGCATTCGCTGGCCTGTCGCAGCGACTGCAGGCCAGCCAGCTGACCTCAGCCGCGGGGCCGCGCGGCTTCGGGCTCGGCGCGCAATGGCAGCTGCCACTGCGCGCTTTCGCGGGCTCGCTAGGGAGCCGGCCAGACGATGCCCAGCTTGCGGCCGACTCGATCGGAGCAGGAACGGTGCTGGCCAGCCCGCTGGACATGGCGCTTGTCGCCGCGATTGTCCAGTCAGGCACCTGGCACCGGCCCACGCTCGTGACCAGTCCGCCTGACCCGGGACTGGCACCGAGGGTCCCGTTCGGCCCGAGGGTTGTCGGAGTGCTGCGGACCCTGATGCGGCGGACGGTAAAGTCGGGTGCCGGGCGTGCGGCCAACGTCCGTGGTACGGCCGTTTACGGGCAGGTCGGGAACGTCCTGCTCGGGATCGGGCACCATGGCCTGCGGGCCAGCTGGTTCGTCGGCTACCGGGGCGGCGTCGCCTTCGCCGTGCTCGAGTTCACCCGATCCCCCCGCACGTCGGCGGCACCCGTGGCCGGCAAGTTCCTCCGGGATCTGTCGGCCAGCCCGTGACCCGGAGATGACCCGGATTTTAGTAACTGAGAGCAACCAAACGACTACTCTCTGGCGTCTTACCTAGTGACTGGGGTGCCGCTTGGGGGGTTGCGACTCAGTCACTTGAGGAGAACGGGCCTCATTTCGGGGGAGGCCCGTCGTTCAGAGGTCGGCCCCGACCCTGCCGGCCGTCCCCCGTGGGCGCTATCTGTCGGCCACCGCCGGCGCCCACGGGGGCTCGCGGCTCCTCCAGGTTGATGCCCGATGGCCCGCTCGGGGGGGTAAGCCATCGGGCTTCTCCCTGTCTGCGGTCGGCCCTCCTGTTTTTCTGCGTTCACCGCCGAGCTGCCGTCCGCGGTTGGCCGCCGCGGGCGGATCGGGTATCGTAGATCACGACGTGGAGTTCCGGCCAGGCTGGCGGCGCGTCGGACAATTCAATAGGGGGTGATTGGTTTCGACTTCGGTAGTCGATCCAGGAGAAGCGGGCCGAGGGTTGCGGATACGACCTCGTAAATCCCGTGACCGTAAACACTAAGTGCCAACGCAAAGCGCACTCACCTCGCTCTCGCGGCCTAATAAACTGCGGGTTTAGGGGTTGTCAGCCCGGGAGAGCCTCCGGCCCGGTGCCTGGCATCAGCAAGGGGGATCCACCGTCTGGCCCGGCCACGGGATCAGGCGGGACATCAAACAGTGGCTGAGCCTGTCGGCGACTCGCCTGCATGAACGCCGGGGCTAAGAAAAGCTAGTGCAGGCTGCGCCCGGAGAAGCCCTGGTGAAGTACTGAAGGACGCGGGTTCGATTCCCGCCACCTCCAAGAGTGCTCAGGGGAGACCGTGAGCATTGTTGGAGGTGCCGCAGTCCCCCTCATACCGGTCCAGCAGCCCTCGGGTGTCTGGGCGCCCGAACCATCGTGTATCCGGCCTTGTGGCGAGTCCCCCCGCCCTTCCAGTAGCCATTCGATGCTCCCGTGACGCTCCTGCAGGAGCCGCGTGTCGCTGACTTTCCTTGCTTCGGGGATCCACATGAACAACAGGTCTTTGGAGCGACAGGTAGGGCAACGGCGGCGTCTGCTCGACGGCTCATAGGTACGCCCACATTCAACGCACGTTCGTATGCCGGCGCCGGTTGACTCGGCGAGGATGTGGGGCCGCATGTAGGGGCCGCTCGGCGTCGGAGTGCGTGAGGCTCGCCAATAGGGCGGCCTCGACGGCGTGGGTCGGTGGCTAAGGTGTCTTCGTTGGCTGCGTCACGACTACGCGGCGGGTGGCTGGTCGATGCGCACCAGATTGCCGGACGGGTCACGCACGGCACAGTCTCGCGTGCCCCACGGCTGTTCGGTCGGCTCCTGCACGATCTCGGCGCCCGAGGCGCGTACCTTCTCGAAGGTGGCGTCGAGGTCGTCGGTGTGGAAGTGGACGCCGTTCAGGGCGCCCTTGGCGACGAGGGCGGCGAGCACGTCGCCGTCGGCGGGGCTGCCGCAAAGGTAGTTCGTGAGGACGATCGCGACGCCGGGCTGGGAGGCGGCGCCGACGGTGGTCCAGCGGAAGCCTTCGCTGGCGACGTCGTCGCGCAGTTCGAGGCCGAGTGCGTCGCGGTAGAAGGCCAGTGCGATGTCGGGGTCATGGACTTGGACGAAGCAACGGGAAAGAGTGAGATTCATGCCCCAAGACTAGGGAGCCAGCGCTCCGCGCGCTTCTCCGATCCTGCTCGGCTTGCGGCTCGGGCGGGTGAGGTTGTTGGCGACGCAGCCCCGCACGCTCGCGAGCGCGCCGTGGTCACGGGCCCGGTAGGCCGTCGGCGTCTCGCCCCGCCAGCTGGGTGAAGCGTGCGCTGAACGAGCCGAGCGAGGAACACCCGACCGTCATGCAGACCTCGGTGACCGACAGGTCGCCGCGGCCTAGGTCAGGTGCCGACGTAGGCCGCGAGGTGCTCGCCGGTGAGGGTGGAGCGGGCGGCGACGAGGTCGGCGGGTGCGCCCTCGAAGACGATCCGGCCGCCGTCGTGGCCGGCGCCGGGGCCGAGGTCGATGATCCAGTCGGCGTGCGCCATGACCGCCTGGTGGTGCGCGATGACGATGACCGACTTGCCGGAGTCGACGAGCCGGTCGAGCAGGCCGAGCAGTTGCTCGACGTCGGCGAGGTGGAGGCCGGTGGTCGGCTCGTCGAGGACATAGACGCCGCCCTTCTCGGCCATGCGGGTGGCCAGCTTGAGTCGCTGCCGCTCGCCGCCGGACAGCGTCGTGAGCGGCTGGCCGAGGCTGAGGTAGCCGAGCCCGACGTCGGCGAGCCGGTCGAGGATGGCGTGCGCGGCAGACGTGCGCGCCTCGCCGGCGCCGAAGAACTCCGCGGCCTCGGTCACCGACATCGCGAGCACCTCGCTGATGTCGCGGCCGCCGAGGTGGTGGTCCAGCACCGATGCCTCGAACCGCTTGCCCTCGCACTCCTCGCAGATGGTGGCGACGCCGGCCATCATCGCCAGGTCGGTGTAGATGACGCCGGCGCCGTTGCAGTTGGGGCAGGCGCCCTCGGAGTTGGCGCTGAACAGCGCCGGCTTCACGCCGTTGGCCTTCGCGAACGCCTTGCGGATCGGGTCGAGCAGTCCGGTGTACGTCGCCGGGTTGCTCCGTCGCGAGCCGCGGATCGCGCCCTGGCCGACCGACACCACACCGGCGCCGGCCGGGATCGACCCGTGCACGAGCGAGCTCTTGCCGGAGCCGGCCACGCCGGTGACGACGACAAGCACCCCGAGCGGGATGTCGACGTCGACGTCGCGCAGGTTGTGCGTCGTCGCGCCGCGGATCTCCAGCGTGCCGGTGGGTGTCCGCACCGTCTCCTTGAGGGCGGCCCGGTCGCCGAGATGGCGGCCGGTGAGGGTACCGCTGGCCCGCAGCCCCTCGACGGTGCCCTCGAAGCAGACGGTGCCGCCTGCCGTGCCGGCGCCGGGGCCGAGGTCGACGACGTGGTCGGCGATCGCGATCGTCTCCGGCTTGTGCTCCACGACGAGCACCGTGTTGCCCTTGTCCCGCAGCCGCAGCAGCAGGTCGTTCATCTGCTGGATGTCGTGGGGGTGCAGGCCAGTGGTGGGCTCGTCGAAGACGTAGGTGATGTCGGTGAGCGAGGAGCCGAGGTGGCGGAGCATCTTGACGCGCTGCGCCTCGCCGCCCGACAGCGTGCCCGACGGCCGGTCCAGCGAGAGGTAACCCAGCCCGATCTCCGCGAACGAGTCGAGGGTCCGCTGCAACGTGGCGAGCAGTGGCGCTACCGACGGCTCGTCGAGGCCGCGGACCCATCCGGCCAGGTCGCTGATCTGCATCGCGCACGCATCGGCGATGTTGACCTTGCCGATTCGCGACGACCTGGCCGCCTCGCTGAGCCGGGTGCCGCCGCAATCGGGGCAGCTGGTGAAGGTGACCGCCCGGTCCACGAACGCCCGGATATGCGGCTGCAGCGCGTCGGGGTCCTTGGACAGGAACGACCTATCGATCTTGAGGATCAGCCCCTCGTAGGTGACGTTGACGCCGTTGACCTTGACCTTGACCGGCTCGCGGTGCAGGAAGTCGTGCAGCTCTTTCTTGGTGTATTTGCGGATCGGCTTGTCCGGGTCGAGGATGCCCGACTCGAGGTAGGGCCGCACGGCAAAGAAGTTGTCCACGGTGTAGCCGGGGATGATGATCGCGCCCTCGGCGAGCGACTTGGAGTCGTCGAAGAGCTGGGTGAGGTCGATGTCGGAGACCGCGCCCCGGCCTTCGCAGCGCGGGCACATGCCGCCGGTGCGGGTGAAGGTCGCCCGCACGGTCTGGCCGGCCCCGCGTTCGACCGTGATCGCACCGCTGGCCCGGACCGAGGCGACGTTGAAGGAGAACGCGTTGGGCGAGCCGATGTGCGGCTGCCCGAGCCGGCTGAACAGGATGCGCAGCATCGCGTTGGCGTCGGTGGCGGTGCCGACCGTGGAGCGGGCGTCGGCACCCATCCGCTGCTGGTCGACGATGATCGCGGTGGTCAGCCCTTCGAGTACGTCGACCTCGGGCCGCGCCAGCGTCGGCATGAAGCCCTGCACGAAGGCGCTGTAGGTCTCATTGATCAGCCGCTGCGACTCCGCGGCGATCGTGCCGAACGCCAGCGAGCTCTTGCCCGAGCCGGAGACGCCGGTGAATACCGTCAGCTGGCGCTTCGGGATCTCGACGCTGAGGTCCTTGAGGTTGTTCACGCGCGCGCCGAGCACGCGGATCAGATCGTGGCTGCCGCCAGCGTGCGGCGCCGGCGGCTGCGTATCCGTCCTCGTGGCCATGCTCATCGTGCCTCCATCTGTGGCGTCAGATCTGTGGCGTCAGGCCAGCCAGCGGCCGTCGCGCATCAGCTCGCGGCCGGGCTGCTCGTTCACCTCGCGCCAGGCCTGGATGCGGCGCGGGGAGATGCGGAACCAGCGGTACGGCGCACCGTCCGCCGAGGCACTGGCTACCCAGGCATCGATGTCGTGGGTGAGCCGGTGCTCGGTGTCGCGGCGACGCTCAGCGCGGGAGCGGGGGCCGGCCCTCATCGGTCCTGAAGCAGCCCGAGGACGTTGCCATCGGGGTCGGTGAAGGTGGCCACCAGGCGGCCGCCACCGACGTCGTGGGCGGGCTCCTTGACGGTGGCGCCGGCCGCGGTCACCTCGGCCAGCTTGGCCTCGATGTCCGGCACGTGCCAGTAGGCTACCGGCGCGGTCATGCCCTGCTGCGCGCCGCCCGGCACCAGCCCGATGTGCTGGCCCTCGGCCTCGTAGCCGACGTAGTACGCCGCGTCGTGCTGCGGCGGCAGGCCGAGCAGGGCGGTGTACACCGCCTTGGACTTCTCCAGGTCGGACACGGGATGCAGCACGGTCTTGATTCCCTGGGTGGAAGAGCCGGTCATGGTCACTCCTGAAGTCGTGGGTCACATCGACCCGGTGTGTACGGTCGTGTTAAGACGAACGGCGAGTCGTCAGGTGGGAGGAAGGTCTGGCGAATCGTGGTGTCCATGACGGTCATGCTAGGCGTGGCGCCGTGACCCGCGCTTCTCCAAAACTGCTCACTTTCGGCCGGCCCTCCACGCCGCAGGGCGGCCGAGCCAGGCCCTCGGCTCGGTGCTCGAACTGTAGAATGTGCGGGTGAGTGCCGACATTGACGAGCTGCATCGGCTGCGCCGGACGCGCGACCGGATGGACCGCGAGTACGCGCAGCCGCTCGACGTCCCGGCGCTCGCCCGCACGGCGCTAATGTCGCCGGCGCACTTCAGCCGCCGCTTCCGCGAGGCGTACTCCGAGACGCCGTACTCCTACCTCATGACCCGGCGCATCGAGCGGGCGAAGGCGCTGCTGCGCCGCGGTGACCTGAGCGTGACGGATGTCTGCTTCGCGGTCGGCTGCACGAGCCTCGGCTCCTTCTCCGCCCGGTTCACCGAGCTCGTCGGCGAGACGCCGTCCACCTACCGCGCCCGCAACCACGACGAGCTGCGTGTCGTGCCCGCCTGCCAGACGATGGTGCTGACCCGGCCGCGCAGGGGCGGGGGCCAGGGGCGCGCGGAAGAGAGCAGTTTCGGAGAAGCATCCGTCGCCGCACCCGCCTAGCGTCGGTGCCATGACCACTTCGCTCAGCGGCGTGCACGTCCTCGTCGACGACCCCGACGCCGCCCTCAGCTTCTACCGCGACACCCTCGGCCTGACGGTGCGCAACGAGGTCGCCCGCGACGGCTTCCGCTGGATCACCCTCGTCACCGACAGCCAACCCGAGATCGAGATCGTGTTGTCACAGCCGCATGCGGGCCGTTCCCAGGAGGACGGGGACGCCCTCGCGGCCCTGCTCGCCAAAGGTGAATTGCAGATGGTCCAGTTGCGCTCCGACGACCTCGACGCGACCTTCGACAAAATCGCGGCCGCACCCGAGGCCGAGGTACTACAGGAGCCCATCACTCAAACCTGGGGAGCCCGCGATATCGCCGTGCGAGACCCCGCGGGCAATCATGTCCGCATCGAGCAGGGATAGAACCGGGACGACGCCGAGCGTGCCCGAAGCTGCACGGCGAGGTCGAGCCGGCGAACCCGCTGGGAGCCTGCGATGACGTCGATGGTGGTGATCGTTGCCCTTGTCATCACCGGCGTGGCGCCGGAGCGGGGACAACTCGGCAGCAGTGTCCGACGGGCTTGTCAGCACAGCCCGGGTCATCACCGCCGCCGCCGCCGTCATGGTCTGCGTGTTCGGCTCGTTTGTCGTCAACGACCCGCTGCGAATCCTCGACGTGTTCGGTCTCGGCCTGGCTGTCGCCGTCCTCGTCGATGCCACTGTGGTTCGCATGGTGCTCGTTCCTGCCGTCATGCAACTTCTTGGCTCCGCCAACTGGTGGCTGCCCCGCTGGCTCGGACGGGCCATCGGGCTCGTCGCCCGCCGGGCCATGATCACCACCCAGGCCAGCGAAGCAGGACGATGACTGGCCCGGGCTCCGCGCCGTGGCGCCAACGCGAGGCAAGGCCAGGGCCGCGCCGATGAGTCTTGCGCTTCGCAACCTCCTCTTCACCGTCGTGGTGCCGGGCTCGGGGGGCGTCTACGTGCCCTGGCTGATCCTCACGCGCGACGGCGAGTCGCCGCGGCCGGCCGCCTGGTACGCCGTCGCCGTCATAGCAGGGGGCCTCCTCTTGTACTTCTCTTGCCTGTGGTTCTTCGGAGCCGTCGGCCGAGGGACACCAGGACTATGGGACCCGCCCCGGCACTTCGTCACTGTCGGGCCATACCGCTGGGTCCGAAATCCCATCTACATCGGCGCTTTGCTCATCGTCTCCGGCGAGGCGTGGCTGTTCCTGTCGGCCGGTCTACTGCTCTATGCTGCCGTGCTGGCCGTCGCGTTTCACCTGCTCGTCGCCGGTTACGAGGAGCCGAGGCTACGAGCCAGGTTCGGCGAGGCGTACGAGGCCTACCGGCGCACGGTCCCGCGCTGGATCCCCCGGCCGCCGGCCGCCAGCTAGCCGGGCGTCGATCGTAGGCCGCGCGAGGCGGCAGCCGTCCGTGCGCATTTACCTGCCGTCTGCTACTACGAACGCTGTATGCGGTAGTCGCCGTGGGGATGATGACCATGGGCAGATCCAGACGTACGGTCGTGAGGATGACGGTCGCGCCGGCTCAGGCCAGGGGAAGTCGCCGCGGCGGGCAAGCCCGCCGGTGGGCAGTCGATGCCCTCGTGGCCTTGCTCGTGGGCATCGCCCAGGTCGCGGGGACCTACGCGGTGGCCGTTCATCAATCCCAGTCGATCACTCCGGGCGGCTACGTGCTGCTCGCGGCCGGCCCGGCGGTGCTGGTCTGGCGCCGGCGATTCCCGGTTGCCGTCCTCGCGGCGGCCTACGTGACGACGCTGTGGTACGCGACATCGCCGAATCCGGGCGGCCCGATATGGGACGCGCTGATCGTCGCCTTCGGCACGGCGATCTACCTCCGGAAGCGCATAGCGGCCATCACCTTCCTCGTGGCCGGCTACGTCGGGCTGCTGTGGGGGCCGGCGATCGCCGGCAGCCACCGGGCCCCCTCGGCGGTTTTCGCGCTCAGCCTTGCCGCCGGGCTGATCGTCCTGCTTGCCGTATCCGAAGGGATCCGCCTGCGCGGACAGCGAGCGGCCGCGGTGGCCCGCGGCCGGGAGTCCGAAGCGCTCCGGCGGGCGAGCGAGGAGCGCCTGCGGATGGCCCGCGATCTTCACGACGTGGTCGCCCACAACATCTCGGTGATCAACATCCAGGCCAACACGGCGCTGCACCTGATGGATCGTCAGCCGGAGCGCGCCCGGATGGCGCTGTCGACTATCAGCGAGGTAAGCAAGCAGGCACTCGTGGAGCTGCGCGCGGTGCTCGGGGTGCTGCGCCAGGTCGACGAGGACGCGTCCCGGTCACCGAGCCCCACGCTGGGGCGCCTCGATGACTTGATCAGCAGAGCGGCCGGCGCCGGGCTGGCTGTCCGGGTGGAGCGCGAGGGCGAGCCAGTGCCGATACCGGCGAACGTCGACCTGGCGGCGTACCGGATTGTCCAGGAAGCGCTCACCAACGCCGCCCGGCACTCGGGCGGTTCTACCGCGGTGGTGCGGATCGCGTTCGGCGAGCATGCAGTCGTCGTCCAGGTCGACGATGACGGCACCGGCCGGAAGCCGTCCCACCTCAACGGAGCCGGCAACGGCATCGTCGGCATGAAAGAGCGCGTGCATGCCCTCGGCGGCGAGCTGGAGCTCGGCTCGCGGCCAGCGGGCGGTTTCCGGGTACGGACATGCCTGCCCTTCGACCAGGAGGCGAGATGATCCGCGTCGTCCTGGCCGACGACCAGTCGCTCGTGCGCGCCGGGTTCGCCGCACTGCTTGACGCCGAGGACGACATCGAAGTGGTCGGCGAGGGCGCCGACGGCGAGGACGCCGTCCGGCTGGCAGAGCGGTCACGCCCGGACGTAATACTCATGGACATCCGGATGCCTGGCCTGGACGGCATCGAGGCCACCCGCCGCATCGCCGCCCATCCCGATCTCGGGTCTGTGCACATCGTGATCGTGACTACCTTTGACCTGGACGAATACGTTTTCGAGGGTCTGCGTGCCGGCGCGGCGGGCTTCTTGGTCAAAGACACCGACGCGCCGGAGCTGATCCGGGCGGTCCGGGTCGCGGCTAGCGGGGAGGCACTGCTATCGCCGACGGTGACGAGGCGGCTGATCTCGGAGTTCGCCTCCCGGTCCCGTGACGCCAGGCACCCTCGCGGCGCTGACTGCCCTGTTCGCCTCGCTCGAGGCTGCCCGGGCCGGCAACGGCAGGAATGGCGTCGGCCCCCTGTCCACCGCGTCCGGGCTGGCCACCGTGAGCACCGTCGCCGGGTGGGCCATGCTGTTCGCCGGGGTGCTCGGCGTGATGATCGCTAGCGGGGAGTTCCGTCACGCCAGCGCCACGCTCACCTATCTCGCCACCCCCAGCCGGGCCCGGGTTCTCGTCGCCAAGATGGTCACCGCCACCGGCGCAGGAGTGATCTTCGGCCTGGTGGCCGCGGTCATCGCCACCGGGATCAGCCTTGGTTTCGTGGCCAGCCACGGCTACCGCGTCGCGCTCGGCGCCGGCGTCCTGGCCGGCCACGCGGCGGGCGCAGTCCTCGGCGCGGCTCTGCTCGCCGCCGTCGGGGTCGGCGTCGGATCGCTGATCCGCTCCCAGCTAGCCGGGATCATCGGCATCTTCGTCTGGGGGCTGGTGATCGAGTCACTGCTCGGCGGCCTGTTCACCACCATCCGCCCCTACCTCCCGTACACGGCGGCGACCACGCTGGCAGGGATAAAGCTCGGCGGCGCGGCATTCGGGCCGGCCCATGGCGTACCGGGCGGCAGCCCGCTTCCCTTCGCTGCGGCAGCAGGACTGATTGCCGCCGTCGCCGTCCTGATCTCAGCGGTGGCCACCCGGACTACCGTGCGGCGCGATATCTCGTAAGGACGGAGCCGGGATCTTGCGCTGACGCCAGGCCGCCCGAGATCGGCGCGAATCAGCGCGGCGAATCAGCGCGGGGTGACCGTGAGGTCATGGAAGGTGGCCTGGAAACCGCCGCCCTCGGGCGCGGCGCACATGGCACCCGCGAGTGCCTCACCCGGCGGCAGGTACGCCAGGGCGGCCAGCTCCAGCTCGCCGCCGCCGGCGGCATAGCGCACCTCGACGGCATCACCGCGGCGGGTCAGGAGCAAGCGGAGTTCGCCGACTCCGGATGGCAGATCGGCCATCGCCCAGCTTGAGTAGTCGTTGGTCACGACGGTACTGAAGCGACTCCTGCCGTCGAAGTACTCGACGCCGGTCTTGAGCCAGTGGCGCTCGTCGATCCGTACCATCGCGCCCGCCTGGTCGTACTGCTCGGCGTAGCCGCCGCGCAGCCGCATCGACAGATCGAAGTCGCCGGCCAGCACCTTGGCGTAGAGGTGGCCGTCGTCGCGGACGTACCCGTAGCTCGTGGTGCGCCAGAAGTCCGTGCCCGCATCAGCGGTGACAGTGAGCATGCCGGGTTCCTCGGACCACTGGCCGGGCTCGTTCAGCCACTGCACGTTTTTCTCCTCCGCTCGCCCGCGTCTGCTCGATTCTGCCTGCCGCCTCCATGCCATCAGTACCCGGCACCGCGGGGAGCCGCGGAGGCACTGGCGGTAGCGACCGGGCCGGCCGCGCCGCGCGGGCAGGACAGGAAGCCTGACTTTGCCATGCCGAGACCAAATGAACGGTGCCGGGCGCCCGTGATGCGGAACTGCGGACCGGATGATTTCGCGGTTCGCGCACCTTCATTTGGTCGGCCGGGCGATCGATGGGCGCGCAAATAATTGCGGCGCATGCGCCGGTCGTGGTAAAACGAGCCGGATGATCACGAATCCCGCCTCTGAGCAGCCTGCAGCGGTCGGCCGGCCACCTGCCGCCCGCGCCGCCGTCCGTGTCGCGGGCCTGCGCAAACACTTCGGCGACGTGGTCGCTCTGGGTAGCGTTGAGCTGACAATCGAGCAGGGAGAGTTCTTCACCCTGCTCGGTCCATCAGGGTCAGGGAAGACAACGCTATTGCGCCTTATCGCAGGTTTCGAGCAGCCTGATGCCGGCCGGATTGAGCTCGGCGGGCGCGATGTCACGCGGCTGCCGCCATACGCGCGCAATGTCAACACGGTATTCCAGGATTACGCGTTGTTTCCGCACATGACCGTCGCCGCGAATATCGAGTACGCACTGCGGGTCCGGCGAATGCCGAAACCGCAGCGCCAGGAAAAGGCCGGCCGCGCACTGGATATGGTGCGCCTCACCGGACTCGGTGAACGCAAGCCCGCGCAACTGTCCGGCGGCCAGCGCCAGCGCGTCGCGCTGGCCAGGGCGATCGTCAGCGAGCCGCAGGTGCTGCTGCTTGACGAGCCGCTCGGCGCGCTTGACCTCAAGCTCCGCCAGGAAATGCAGACCGAGCTGCAGCGCGTGCAGCGCGAGGTTGGCATCACTTTCGTGTACGTGACGCACGACCAGGAAGAAGCGCTCTCGATGAGCGACCGGATCGCGGTCCTCAATCAGGGTCACGTCGAGCAGGTGGGCCCGCCGCTGGAGGTCTACGAGCGGCCGCGGACGGAGTTCGTGGCCGGCTTTATCGGCATTTCCAACCTGATCGAGCGGGCCGGCCGCCAGATCACCGTCCGGCCCGAGAAAATCCGGCTGCTGGCCGGCGATGAGCAGGCGGCCGACGGGGCCGTCGTCGAAACCGGGCAGATCCGTGACGTCGTCTACGCCGGCGTGCTCACCAGGTACGTCATTGCCCTCGACGCCGGCGGCGAGCTAGTCGTCGCCCGGCAGAACGACGAGGCACCGGCCCTTGGCCCCGGCATCCGGGGGACGCGGGTCCGTATCGCCTGGCGCGCAGACCAGGCATTCACGGTGACCCGCGGTCCCGAGCCCGGTCCGGGCCATGCGGATCCGGGCCGGCACCACGAGAACCTAAGCCCGGGCCACGATGAAAGGTAGGCAGCCATGAAAGCTGGGATGCGAAGTTCTTCGCGGGCCGCACGGAGCGCGCTGATCCTGGTGGCCGCCGGGGTGCTGGCGGTCGGCTGCGGTAGCGGCAGCGGCGGCAGTGGCGCGGGCGGCGGCAGTTCATCCGGCACCGGGACGGGCGTCGCCGGCCAGGTGGTACCCACGGCGCACCTGCCCGTGCTGAAGTCAATCGGCAAGGGCGAGGGGACGCTCAACCTGATCGCCTGGGAAGGCTACCTGCAGCCCCAGTGGGTGAAACCATTCGAGAACCAGACCGGCTGCCAGGTGCACGCGACCTACGCGGGCACCTCGGATCAGATGGTGGCGCTGATGAAAAACGGCGGCGGCGGCCAGTACGACATGGTCTCCTCATCCGGCGACGCCGATCTGCGCATCATCTACGCGGGCGACGCCAGGCCGGTCAACATCAACCTGATTCCCAGCTGGAAGCAGTTCTTCCCGGCCTTCCAGTCCCCGGCCTTCAACACCGTCAATGGCGTGCACTACGGCGTCTCGCTGCAGTGGGGCCCGAACGTGCTCATGTACAACAAGAAGGACTTCCCGGTGGCGCCGACCTCGTGGAGCGTCATTTACAGCCCCAAGTACAAGAGCCAGGTGACGGTCCCCGACAACCCGATCCAGATCGCCGACGCCGCGCTGTACCTCAAGTCGCACGACCCGTCGCTGAAGATCACCGATCCTTACGAGCTGACCGAGAACCAGTTCCAGGCGTCGGTGAAGCTGCTTGCCGGGCAGCGCCCGCTGATCAAGAAGTACTGGGATCTGGCCTCCCAGGAGATATCCGAGTTCAAGAACGGCGACGCCAGTGTCGGAGCGGGCTGGCCGTACCAGGTCAGCGCCCTGAAAGGGGTGAATTTCCCGATCGGCGCCGTGATCCCCAAGGAGGGCGTGACCGGCTGGGCCGACACCTGGATGCTGGCGGCCAGGGCGCCGCACCCGAACTGCGCCTACATGTGGATGCGCTACATCAGCACACCGCAGGTCCAGGCGGAGCAGGCGGTCAGCTACGGCGAGACGCCGGACAACAAGCTCGCCTGCCCGCTGATGGACAAGATCCAGAAGGGCTCGTGCGCGCAGTACCACGCGAACGCGCCGCTGGCTTACTTCAAGTCGGTCTCACTGTGGAAGACGCCGGTCGCCACCTGCGACAACGGTCAGACTGACTGCGTGCCGTACTCGGAGTGGCAGCAGGCATGGACGACGCAGGTGACCCAGTAGCCATGCCCTCAGCCGGGCCGGGCGGCGGCCGGCCTGAGCCGGCCGCCGCGGTCCGCCCCGATATGAGCGTGCGGTGGCCCCGCGTATCGGGAGCGCTCTGGCGCCGGCCGTGGGCGCGGGCCACCCTCCTGCTCACGCCTGCGCTCGCCTGGTTCGTGCTGATCTACCTCGCGGCGCTCGTCGTCCTGCTGATCACCGCGTTCTGGCGGATCAACGCCTTTACTACCAACATCGAGCGGGTCTGGAATCTCGGCAACTTCACCCTGATTTTCGAGAACTCCGCCTACCGCGACATCGTCCTGCGCACGGTCGGGATGGCGGCCGGCGTGACCGTAGTCGACGCCGTCATCGCCTTCCCGTTCGCTTACTACATGGCGCGGCTGGCGGGCCGGCGGACGCGGACGTTCCTGTACGTCGCGATCCTGCTTCCGCTCTGGGCCAGCTACCTGGCCAAGGTGTACGCCTGGCTGCTGATCTTCACGCACGACGGGCTGCTCAACTGGACCCTCGGCAAAGTGGGGATCGGGCCGGTGAACCTCATCTACACCAACTGGGCCGTGTTCATCGTCTTCTGCTACGTCTGGCTCCCTTTCATGATCATCCCCGTCTACGCGGCGCTGGAGCGGATCCCGCCGTCCCAGATCGAGGCGTCGCAGGACCTCGGCGCCCGGACCTGGCGGACGCTGCGGCTGGTGATCCTGCCGCTGGTGCTGCCCGGCCTGGTAGCCGGCTCGATTTTCACGTTCTCGCTGACCCTCGGCGACTTCATCACCCCGATCCTGATCGGCGGCGTGGGCTCGAACTTCATGGGCAACGTCATCGAGCAGAGCGTCGGCATCGCCAACAACGTGCCGTTCGCCGCGGCGATGGCGCTCATCCCGGTCGCGATCATGGCGGTCTACCTGCTGGGCGCCAGGGCGCTCGGCGCGTTCAGGGCGCTGTAGATGGAGTCCAAGGGCCTGCGCATCGTGCTGCGGATCTGGGTCGCCGTTGTGCTGCTTGCCCTGTTCATCCCGATCGCGCTGATCGTGCTCTACGCCTTCGACCGATCGATCATCGAGAGCTGGCCCATTCCCGGCTTCACCCTCCGCTGGTTCTCGGTGGCCTGGCACGACCCTGATGTCCGCCAGGCGTTCCTGCTCTCGGTCAAGGTCGCGCTGATCGCCACCGCGATCGCGATGGCGCTGGGCACGGCGGTCGCCTACGCGGTGCACAGCTTCCGGTTCTTCGGCCGGGAGGCGATCTCGTTCTTCCTCATCCTGCCGCTGGCGCTGCCCGGCATCATCACCGGAATCGCACTCAGCTCATTCTTCGCCTTTGGCGGCATCCAGTTGTCGATCGTGACCATCGTGATCGGTCACACCACCTTCTGCATCGTCGTGGTCTACAACAATGTCATCGCCAGGCTGCGCCGCGTGCCCGGGTCGCTGGCCGAGGCGTCGATGGACCTCGGTGCCCGCGGGTGGCAAACGATGCGCTTCGTGACCCTGCCGATGGTGGCGACCGCGCTGGTATCCGGGGCACTGCTGGCGTTCGCACTCTCTTTCGACGAGGTCATCGTCACGGTCTTCACCGCGGGAGCGCAGAACACGCTGCCGCTCTGGATCTTCGGTGCGATCCGCCTCGGCCAGCAGTTGCCGGAGGTAAACGCGGTCGTGTCGGTGATCATCGTCCTGACGATCATCCCCGTCGGGCTGGCAGCCAAAGTCGCCGGCACAGGCAGCCTGACGAGAACTGTGCAGGCAGCGCCGACGAATAAGACCGGCGGCTAGCGGCTGGCCTGGCTCACTTGCCGCGTCTCAGCCGGTGCCTGGCCGTTTGCACGGCCATGTCACTTGCCGTCGCAGCCTGCGCCGGAGCTTGCCCAGCGGCCGTCGCATCGCCCCCGGCCGACCCGGCCCCGCCCCCGGCCGACCCGGCCCCGCCCGCGGCCGCTCCGGTCCCGGCCGCTCCGCCGTTGGCTCCGGCTGCCCCGGCGCGCGCCACGGCTCCGGTCCCGGCTCGCGCCCCGGCCCCGGCCGTGGCGACGCCGGCGCCATGCCGGAACACGAGCGCTCCGCCGTGCGCAGCGCCCACGGCGACCCCGGCCGCGGCGACGAGCGAGAGGGCGAGGATTCCGGCCGGGGTCGAGGCGCTGGCATAGTCCCTCAGCCGCCAGGCAATGTCTCCGACGCCGACCATGAAGACGGCGACCATCACGCAGACGTGAATGCTGATCGTGCGGACGGCCCCCGATCCTGGATCGGGGAACCTGAGCAGGTCACGGAACCCGGTCAGCACCGTCAGGATGCAGATGCTGGCCCCGGTGATGAGCACGAAAGTGCCGGCGTGCCAGAACTGCCGCGCCCAGCTGTGCCGGTCCCCCCCGACGGCCGAAATAACATCAAAAACGGCCGCGAAGACGTAGGCGGCAATCGGGAAATCGGTCAGCGGCGGATGTAACGGCCGACCCGGGCGCTCGGGCTGGCCTGGCCGCTGGATCCGACCAGGGAATGCCGTCATCTTGCCACCTCGATGCGCCTGAAAGCCGGGTGCCAGACACCTGACACCCGGGGAACCGCACTCACGTCGGGCTGCCTGCCGCCGACCTGAGATCCTCCGACAAAATACACGGAAGCTCAAAGGTCAGGTCTTGTTTACGCCAATAAACGATAAGCGCTCAATGAGCTGCTGACCCCGGAAAGCCGCGTAAATGAGCGAGCGGGGATTCCGGCATGATAAATCTGCCGGTTAAAGCGGATTTCGTTCCTTTCGGGGGTTATGGCCGTTAGCCGCGTTCCAGGGTCGTCGCTAGTGTCGTGTAGGTCTGCTGAAGCTGGTTCAGCACCTGCTGAAGATTGGACGCGCTGACTCGCTGCTCGTACTGCGCAACGTTTTTCGACCCGCTGAGCTGCTGGAAGATCTGCTGGGCGCGGGTTGCGTCGGAGATCATCAGGTTGGATGCCTTCTGCGTTGAGCTGTCGGGCATGCCTATCCCGCCCTGGGCGCTGGCGTAGGTGGCGAACGCGGTGCTCGCCTTCCGGTCGGCAGCGATGACGCAGGGCAGCGGGTGATGACTGGCCCGGCATGCCGTGGTCTGGGTCCCGAAGGCCGTCATCGAGGTGCTGAGCTCGTGGAAGGCCGCCACCGACTGGGTCAGCGCGGCCGTCCGGCTTTCGGTGCCGTGACTGACTACCACGATGAAGACGACGTAACCCGCCGCGAAAAGCACGCCGAGTCCGATGAAGAGGCCGACGAGCTGCTTTGCGCCCTGCGAGAGGACGAGCCGCCATGGCGGCTCGCCGGGAACCGACCAGCCTGCCTTCGACATGATCTGCGCCGTCCCGTAGCCAGCGCCCGGCTGCATCCCGTAGCCCGCGCCCGGCTGCGGTCCGTAGCCCGC